>UMJJ01024059.1_pt1 | contig 47017 bp, 54 predicted proteins | sample 1966051 | NCBI WGS metagenome assembly UMJJ01 (sample SAMEA4836147, study PRJEB28245) | human gut metagenome | biome: gut microbiome; material: fecal sample | place: Denmark | collected 2008
AAATTTTCCTAGGTTAGGCTAATTACAAAATCTTCTATAATACATGGGCTTTTTCCACCTAGTTCTAAAGTAACTGGAATTAATTTTTTAGCCGCATGTTCCATTACAATTTGTCCTATTTTGGTTCCACCAGTAAAGAAAATATAATCTACCTCTTGTTCTAGTAGTTTGCTACTTTCTTCTATTCCTCCTTCTACTACTGACACATATTCTTCTGAAAAACATTCTTGTAACAGTTTTGCTAACCTATGTGAGGTATTCGGTGCATATTCAGATGGTTTTAAAATACAGCAATTTCCTGCCGAAATAGAAGCGATTAGTGGATCTATACTTAGCATAAAAGGATAATTCCATGGTGCCATAATTACTGTAACTCCATAAGGTTCTGGAACAATATAACTAGTAACGTTTTTGTTTTGCAACAATGAACATTTCCATCTACTGCAGGTACTTTTTCTCCAAAACAAATAGAAGCAACCGCTCCTGCTGTATATTCTCCAATGCCAGGGATTTTTTTCCTCTCTCCATGGTAATATGCGCTTATTTTGCTGGTACCACTCCACAATACATTTTGTTATTGCACCCCATTCCATTTTGCTCCTCCTTTGGTATAGTATAACATAACTTTTAATATTTGCAAAAAAAATAACAGATAATTTCTTATCTGCTATTTTCCTTGGCTCCTCTTGTTGGACTCGAACCAACGACCTATCGGTTAACAGCCGAGCGCTCTACCAACTGAGCTAAAGAGGAATATATAATGTTGGCAACCACCTATTTTTCCAGCAGGGTAACCCGCAAGTATCTTTGGCACATGAGAGCTTGACTTCTGTGTTCGGGATGGGAACAGGTATTTCCTCTCTGTTATTATCACCAACGAAATGTATTATATACTATTCTTTAAAAAATAGCAATAGTTTTTTGAAAAATTTTTTACTTCTTTTCTTTCTTCTTTTTCTAATTTTATCTTTACAAATTCCCTATCTTACGATAGAATACGAATAAAGAATTTTGTAAGAAAATGAGGAAAAAAATGAAACAATATATTGTACATTCCCCAGAGGAAACCATACAGTTTGCAAAAGAGTTTGCATCTCATTTACAATTAGGTGATACTATTGTTTTAACTCGGTGATTTGGGTGCTGGAAAAACGAAATTTACAGAGGGTATTTTGTCGTATTTTGGATTAGAAAAGGAAATTTCTAGTCCTACTTTTACCATCATAAACGAATATACTTCTGCTGCAATCCCTATTTTTCATTTTGATGTCTACCGTTTAGAAGATGCAGACGAGTTTTATGCCATTGGTGGAGATGAATATTTTTCGAAAGGAATTTGTATACTAGAATGGGGCGAACAATTGCCAGAAGTATTGCCTCCTCATTATACACATATTTACCTAAAAAAAGATTCTCAAAATGAAAATACCAGAATAATCGAGGTGGAAAAAGTATGAAGATTTTAAGTATTGATACTGCATCTAATATTTGTAGTGTTAGTATTTTAGAAAACAACCACGTTTTAATCGAAAAAAATATCGAAAATCAAAAAACACATTCTGAAAGACTAATGCCAATGATACAGGAAGTATTACAAGAAACAAACCTTACTTTAAATAACATGGATTTATTTGCAGTAAGTAAGGGCCCTGGTTCTTTTACCGGAATTCGTATTGGTATTTCTACCATAAAAGCTTTTTCTGATGCTTTAAGTATTCCTGCTCTAGGAATTACTTCTTTAGAAGGACTTGCTTATAACGTAGATACGGATGGTCTAATTGCTGTTTTGCTAGATGCTAAAAATAATAATGTTTATTATGGACTTTTCCGAAAACAAGGAGATACTTATACACCTATTGGTTCTTTTTTAGCAGAACCAATAACTACCATTTTACCTCTGCTTACTTCCTTTTCTGAAAAAATTATTTTTTTAGGAGATGGAAGTATGATTCATCAGGAATTGATACATACTACTGTTAAAGAAAATGCCATATTTATGTCAGAAGATAAAAGTAAGGCAAAGGCAAGCAATATCGGAAAAGCAGCGTATTATCACTATGCAAATCACTGTACAGAAACTTGCATTCTTTCTCCTTTGTATTTGAAAAAATCACAAGCCGAAAGAGCATTGGAGGAATCTCATGGAAATTAATGTTACCTCTATGAGTATGAAGCATTTAGAACAAATAGCACCTATTTTATTAACCGATTTTGATGACTTTTGGACTCTTTCCACCTTAGCTTTAGAACTTCGTAATCCCAATACCTATTATCTAGTTGCTTTAGAAGGAGAAGAAATTGTAGGCTTTGGTGGTATTTGGCAGGTACTAACAGAATTTCACTTAAATAATATTGTGGTAAAAAAAACAAAACGTAACCAAGGAATTGGAACCATACTACTACAACATTTTGTTGTGCTTGCCAAGGAAAAAGGTGCAGAATCTCTTACCTTAGAAGTAAACGAAAACAACAAATATGCCATCCAATTATATCAAACAGCAGGCTTTACGACTATGGGTCGCAGAAGCAAATACTATCATCATCAAGAAGACGCTATTATTATGACTAAGTTTTTTTAGTCTGCCAAAGGAAACGGGGAATTTTGGCAGACTGTTATAAAGTAAAATATATTTCAATTTTCAAATAAAAACAAACTCTGCCAAAATTCCCCGTCCCCTTTGGCAGACCAATGAAAGAAGGAAGGAACATACCAATGAAAAAAAATGAACTAAGTGTTAATGTATTAAAACCTTATTTTAATCCAGATGTTTTTAAATTTAATGATACTTCTGAGTTAGAACCAATTTATACAGGAATTGGTCAAGACCGTGGTATTAAAGCTTTGGAATTTGGTCTTAATGTTAATGTAAAAGGCTATAACATTTTTATAGAAGGTCCTAGTGGTGTTGGGAAAACAATGTACACCAAAAACTATTTGGACAAAATTTCGAAAAAGAAAAAAATACCAAACGATTGGTGCTATTTATATAATTTTGCCAATCCTAATGAACCAGTTGCTGTTTCTCTACCTGCTGGACAAGGAAAAGAATTTAAGGAAGCAATGGATTCTTTTATTAAAGATATCCGTACAGATATTAAAAATACTTTTAATAACGATGACTTTGAAAAAGAGAAAATTTTAATTAAACAAGAATATGATGCTAAACGAAACGATTTATTAGAAAAGCTTACTAAAGAATCTAGTAAATATGGTTTTCATGTAAAAACCGTGAATAACGGAATTTATATGATGCCTATTGTAAATGGAAAAGCAATTGAAGAAGAAGAGTTTGAGCAATTAGATGAATCCATCAAAAAGGAATTTGAGGATAAATCTAGTATTGTGCAAGAACAGATTATGGATGTTATTACACAAATTAAAGGAATTGAAAAAGAGTCTGAAAAACGTGTAGAAGAATGGCAATCTAATGTAGCATTACTTACCATTAATGTGCACATTAATACCATCAAATCTCGCTTTAAGCGAAATCGTAAAATAAATGAATTTTTAGATGGCGTAAAGCAAGATATTCTAAAAAATATATCCCTTTTTATTGCCAATGAGGACAGTCCTAAAATGGTATCCCAAGGACCAAGACAGGAAACACCAAAACCTTGGCTTAATTATCGTGTTAATTTATTTATCGATAACAGTAAATTAGAAGGAGCACCTGTTGTAATGGATTCTAATTATTCCTACACCAATTTATTTGGAAAATTAGAATATGAAAATTACTATGGAACATTAAAAACAGACTATACCATGCTAAAACCAGGGTTACTTCACATGGCAAATGGTGGTTATATTATTTTTCAAGCCAAAGACTTAGTACAAAATGGATTATGTTATGATGCTTTAAAAAAGGCATTGCGTATTAAAGAATTAATTCTGGAAAACGCAACAGACCAACGCTCTAGTATGGTAATGGTATCCTTAAAACCAGAACCTATTCCCCTAGACATTAAGGTAATTTTAGTAGGAGATGAAAACCTATACTATACCTTATTAAATGTAGATAGTGATTTTAGAAAACTATTTAAGATTAAAGTAGAATTTGAAGATGATGCACCAAATACCGTAGAAAATATGAATAAACTTGCTAGATTCATTCACGGTTTTTGTGAGCAAGAAAATTTGCCACCTTTAGATAGAGGAGCTACTGCCAAAATAATGGAATATGCTTCTAAACTAGCCGATAATCAAGATAAGCTTTCTACAAGGTTTAATGACCTTTCCCAAGTTATTGGCGAAGCAGGTACATGGGCAAAAATGGCAAAATCTAAAATTGTTACGAAAGAATTTGTAGATAAAGCATTAGCAGAACGTATTGATAGGGTTAAAAAATACGACCAGCACTACTTAGAAATGATTAAACAAGATACTCTTTTAATTGATACTTCTGGTTATAAAGTAGGACAAATTAATGGTCTTACGGTAATGAGTATTGGAGATTATTCTTTCGGAAAACCAGCTAAAATTACAGCAAACACATATACCGGAAAAAGTGGTGTTATCAACGTAGAACGAGAAGTTTCTTTGTCTGGTTCCACCCATTCCAAAGGTGTATTTATTCTATCTGCCTACTTAGGAGAAAAATTTGCACAAGATATGCCTCTTTCTCTTACCGCAAGCATTTGTTTTGAGCAATTATACAATGGAGTAGATGGTGATAGTGCCTCTAGTACAGAGCTATATGCTATTTTATCTAGTTTATCCGAAATACCAATTAACCAGTCTATTGCTGTTACCGGTTCTGTAAATCAAAAAGGAGAAATACAACCAATTGGTGGTGTCAATGATAAAATTGAAGGATTCTTCCAAATTTGCAAATTACGTGGTTTAGACGGTTCCCATGGAGTAATGATTCCAGTTCAAAATATTAAGAACTTAAATCTTTCTGATGAGATTATTGAAGCAGTAAAACAAAAATTATTTCATGTGTATGCTATTACTACTATTGAAGAAGGAATTGAAGTACTAACAGGAGTTCCAGCAGGTAAAAAAGATAAAGACGGACATTTCCCAGCAGGAACAATCAATTATCTTGTTTATGAAAAACTAAAAAAATACGCAGAAATAAGCAAAGAAAATTAAATAAGAAAAAAGGCACATTGCTAAAAAACAATGTGCCCTATTTTTATTTATTTGTTTTCTTCTTTTTTTGCAGGTTCTTCTTTTACTTGTTCTACTGGTTCTTCTTTTACAGTATCTACAACTTCTTCTACTGCTGGTTTTTCTGTTTCTACTGCAGGTGCTTCTTCTGGAACTGCTTCTACAGCTGGTTCTTCTACTAAGTCTTCTTTTAGTACAATTTCTTTATCTTCAATTCTTGCACCAAGATTTTCTTTTGTCTTAGCAGCTTTACCAACTTTATCTCTTAGGTAATATAATTTTGCTCTTCTTGCTTTACCTACTCTTACTAATTCTACTTTTTCTACAAGTGGTGAGTGAATTAAGAATGTTTTTTCTACTCCAACACCATAAGATATTCTTCTTACAGTAAAAGTAGCTGTTAATCCTCCCCCTTGTTTTTTAATAATAATTCCTTCAAATACTTGGATTCTTTCTCTATTTCCTTCTTTAATTCTTTGGTGTACTCTTACAGTATCACCAATATGAAGGTCTGGAATTTTGTTTTTTAATTGTTCATGTTCAATAGATTTGATAATATCCATTTTATATCCTCCTTTTTTATTTGGAAAGTCGGATGACTTTTTTCATCTCTTTCCCTTCATTTTAATTTTCTTTGCTTTCTTTCTTAAAACGCTGTATCACTAGCTTTTCTTCTTCTGATAATTTTCGGTTTTGTAATAATTCAGGTCTTTTTTGATAGGTATTGAATAATGATTTTTCCTTTCGCCATTTACGAATATTAGCATGGTGTCCAGAAAGTAACACCTCTGGAACTTTTTTTCCCATAAATACTTCTGGTCTTGTATATTGTGGGTATTCTAGCAATCCTTCAGAAAAAGATTCTTCTCCTACCGATTCTTTGGCAAGTACCCCTTCTACATAACGAGATACACTATCCATTAGCACCATAGCAGGAAGTTCACCACCAGTTAATACATAATCTCCAATAGAAATCTCTTCATCTACTATAGTATCAATTACTCTTTGGTCAATTCCTTCGTAATGACCACATAGTAAAATAAGATGTTCTTCTTTTGCAAGTTCTTCTACCTTTGCTTGGTTTAGTGTCTTGCCTTGTGGAGATAAATAAATAACTTTGGCACTTTTTTCCTTTGGAATAGAAACATAAGCATCATAGACTACATCCGGCTTTAGCACCATTCCAGCACCACCACCATATGGTGTATCATCTACTTTTTTATGCTTGTCTTTTGAAAAATCTCGTATATTGGTAATACGAATTTCAATTTGTTTATTTCTTGTTGCCCTTCCAATAATGCTTTCTTTTAATACATTAAACATATCCGGAAAAAGTGTTAATACATCAAATTTCATTTTCCTTCTCCTACTACTGTAATCCTTCTAATAGATGTACTATCATTTTTTTATTAGGAACATCCACTGTTTTTATTACTTCATAAGTTGCAGGAAGCAACAGCTGTTTTCCTAAGGTATCCCTTACTACATACACGTCATTACTTTTGGTAGGAAATACATCTTCTAATATTCCAAGCTCTTTTCCAGTTTCCTCTTCATAAACTGTCATTCCTATAATATCTACAATAAAATAGGTATCCTCTGGAAGAGGAACGGCATCTTTTCTATCTATCTGCACAGAATAATTTCTTACTCTTTCAGCCTCTTCAATAGAATTAATCCCTTTTACCTTTATGAGTACAACATTTTTTTGGAATTTTACCTCTTCTACTTCATAAGTAGTTCTTTCCTTATTTTTTACCAAGTAAACTTTCTGTAGTTTTTCAAACCTTTTGATATCATCTGTATAAGGATTTACTTTTAAGAATCCTTTAATTCCAAAAGTATTTACTACGGTTCCAATTTCTATATAATCTTGCATGCTATTTTCCTTATCCAATAAATTCTATTGTAATATGTTTTTGTTCTTTAGAAGCAAGTGCTTTCATTAGAGTACGAATAGATCTTGCAAGTCTTCCTTGTTTTCCTATTACTTTTCCCATATCTTTTTCTGCTACTTTTACTTCAAGAACAATACTTTTCTCGCCTTCTAATTCCTGAATAGAAACGCTTTCTTTGTCATCTACTAATCCTTTAATAATGGTTTCTAAAACGTCCTTCATTTGTCTTCCTTTCTAGCTAACCTCTTATTTGCTTGCTTTTTCAATTAATTTTTTAACAGTATCTGTTGGTTTTGCACCATTTTTTATCCATTTTTCTACTTTTTCTGCATCTACTTTTACTTCAGATGGTTCTACCATTGGATTGTATGTTCCAATTTGTTCAATAATTTTTCCATCTCTTGGAGATTTAGAATCAGCAACAACAATATGATAATATGGAGCTTTTTTAGCACCTACTCTTTGTAATCTGATTTTAACCATTTTACAAATTCACCTCCCAAATTATATCTATTTCTATTATATTTTCATAAGAATGAATATTCTTACTAAAATTAATAACTACATTTTAAATTTTTTCAAATCTTCCGGATTTACATTTTTTAGTAAGTTTTTAAATCCTTTGTCATTTTGCATTTTTTTCATCATTTTTTGGGTTGCCTCAAAAGAATTCATAAACTTATTTACATCTTGTACCGTAGTTCCACTGCCATTTGCTATTCTCCTTCTACGACTAGCATTTAATAACTTCGTATTTTTCTTTTCTTCTTTGGTCATAGAACAAATAATAGCTTCTATTTTTACAAATTCTTTGTCATCTACTTTTAAATCCTTAATTTGACTCATTCCTGGTATTAGTTTTAAAAGAGAAGAAAAAGAACCCATCTTTTTTACTTGTCTTAATTGCATTAAATAATCATCTAAATCTAATTCTTTTTTCTTTAATGCTTTTTCCATTTTTTCTGCTTCTTCTGCATCAAAAGCCTCTTCTGCTTTTTCTATAATACCTAACACATCACCCATGCCTAGAATTCTAGATGTCATTCTGTCCGGATGAAATACTTCTAGTTCACTTAGTTTTTCACCAGTACCTATAAATTTAATTGGTCTTCCTGTTACTTTTTTAATAGATAACGCACTACCACCACGTGTATCACCATCTAATTTAGTAAGAATAACACCATCAATTCCAAGTTCTTCATTAAAGGTATTCGCTACATTTACAGATTCTTGACCTATCATGGCGTCTACTACCAACAAAATCTCGTGTGGTTTTACCTCTTTTTTGATGTTTTTTAGCTCATTCATTAGCTCTTCATCAATTTGCAAACGTCCTGCGGTATCTAACAAAATAACATCATTTAGTTTAGAGATAGCTACATTTAATGCTTGTTTTGCAATATGTACTACATCTTTGGAATTTTCGTTACTAAATACTGGTATTCCAAGGCTTGCACCTACTACTTGTAATTGTTTAATAGCAGCAGGTCTGTAGACATCACAAGCAACAAGCAATGGCTTTTTTCCTTGTTTTCTAAGTAAATTCGCAAGCTTACCTGCTGTTGTAGTTTTTCCAGAACCTTGCAAACCTACCAGCATAATAATGGTTGGAGGGTTTGGTGTAAAATTAATTTTACTTTCTGTACCTCCCAAAAGTTCTACCATTTCATCTTTTACAATTTTAATAACCTGTTGTCCAGGTGTTAAAGACTTAAGTACATCTTGGCCTAACGCCTTTTCTTCGATGGAATGAATAAAATCTTTTACAATTTTATAATTTACGTCAGCCTCTAGCAAAGCAAGTTTTACTTCTCTTAACATTTCTTTTAAATCACTTTCTGTAATTCTTGCTTTTCCCTTTAGCTTTCTTGTAATTTCTTGTAACTTGGAAGATAGTCCCTCAAAAGCCATTTGTTTTCCTCCTTTAAACTAAACAGTTTAATTCACTTTTCACATGTTCTAGTATTTTGGCTACTTTTTTATCGGAAGAGTTTTCTTCTATTTTCATTAGTTCAGATAAAATATCTGCAATTTTTTCGTCTACTGTTCTCGTCCTTTTCATAAATCCTAGCTTTTCTTCATATTCGAAAAGTTTCTTTTCCCCCTTCTTAATATTGTCTCTAACCGCTTGTCTTGTAATATGATAGTTTTGCGCAATTTCAGACAAAGACAAATCATTGTTGTAATAATCATTAATACACTGATATTGCCTTTCTGTTAGCAATTTTCCATAATATTCACATAACAAACTTATCTCTACTAGTTTCTCCATTTTCTACCTCTTCATGTGTAATGCTAATATACTTTACACTATTTTTACGCATTTGTCAAGCGTTTTCCAGAAATTTTGCAACAAAAGGGACGGGGAATTTTGTTGCATTTGTTTGACACATTATGTAAAATGCAGTATAATAGTTTTATCAACTTTTGTTGAAATTTTATTTTCCAGTTGGAAAGGAGCGTTTTTTTATGACAAACGCAGTAGCACGGATTCTCATTACAGGTATTTTGGTAACACATTTACTCAATCCATTTTTCCTGTACCACTTGCTAAAAGGTATTATCCTTTCGTTTCGTAAGTGGTTACGTAGAATACTGCTAAAGGAAACTTCATTTGTAGAGTACAAGGAATATTTTTTCTGTGGCATTGCTCCTGTAAGCAGGTTTCTATTGGTGCAAAGCTTGTTCTTTGCATTTGGTTGTGGATTTGCTTTATTTTATGGGATGTATGCTACTAGCTTGGTACAAGAAAGACCATTTTTACCTGTTATTTTCTATCTGGTAAATGTAATCATGTCTGAAAGCTTTATTTCCAGTAAGGATTTACTTAGGTATAAATGGATATCTGTACTTTACAGCTTATGCGTTATTTATCCCTTGTCCATTATTGGTTAAGGAGTCATCGCTCCTAAAAAAGGCAGAATTTCTGTTATTCAGAATTCTGCCTTTTGCTATGTGTTATTCTCACTACTAAATTTTTCTTGTTAGTGCTTTATTTGGTCCCCAAATGCATGGGCTTGTACAAGTAAAGTCTGGAAATTTGCAACGCACTCCAGATGCGTATGGTTGTAAATATTCGTATACTGCTTGGTTGGTATGTTGAGTATTCTCTAGGTACTTATCTAATGTTTCTTTGGTTTGTAACATAATTTCTAATTGTGCAGAACCACAGAGTCTTTCTTTGCATTTTAAAATAAAGTCGTCTACTGTGCCTCTTTCTACGATGTCTATTAACATTCCTTGTGGATACTGGTCTTCTAATGATTTCATATCCTTTTCCCATTCGGAAACTAGGTTTTCTTTTCCTTGTAGAATAATAGGAACATAATACTGTGCTTCTTTGGGAATACATAGTTTATAACGTAAGGTACGATGTCTTTGTGCCTGTGCATATTGTGCAAACGTGCCTTGGTAAGTGGTACAATAGCACTCTCCAAATTCTTCGCCATACTTTCTTTTAGCAAATAAAGAAAGTTCCCTTTTCTTAAAATCTGCATTTAATCCTTCTATTTGAAATGGTTGCATTTTTTCTAAGAATTCTTGTAAAATTGGTTTTAGCTTTTTACTAAAGCTTGTATCTTCTTCTTTTTGAATATAGTTTTCAAAAAAACGTAAAATATAATTTAATTGTCTTAAAGAAACAGTGTATTCCATACTGGTTGCTGGAGTAAATACACTAATAAAATATCTTGCATTTTCTTGTGCGAGTTTTAGCACTTGCTTTTCTTTTATGGTTGGATAAGCTTGCTGTATTTCCTCTTGTAAAATACCTATCCATTTTTCATATATCTTTTGCTCCTGTGGTGATGTTTGCATTTTCGTATATCTTGCTGACTTTTCAGAGGTAGTATACATTCCTTCATTATTTAGTAATATTGCTAATATTTTAGGAATATTACTTAAACTAAAATGATAGGTCACATGGTCAAATACACTATGATGTCCACTTTGTAAAGTGTTTTGTGCACGTTTTTTACTTTTTTCTTCCGCTTCAGAAAATAATACTTCTATGGTATCCGGCATATAACAAATTCCAGCAGACCTTCCTGAAAATAATATAGCTTCTTCTTTTTTTATGGTATATTGTGGTTTGGTAGAACCTAGTACTTGTATTTCCATATCTTCATGCTCCTTTTTTCTTTTACTATATCAAAACATACAAGAAGATGCAAGAATTTTAGATGGAAATTTTTTTGTAGCAATACAAAAGACACTTTCGATTTTGAAAGTGTCTTTTGGCAAATCACCTATCTTTTTATATAAAATCCTTCTTTTTGGTCTCCAATCCAGCCAACTATTTCAGCATTTTCTATCATCAAGTAAATAACGGAACATGGTACATAAGGAAACTCCTTTACCACATCTGTTACCCTGAACGATGCATGATCTCGAATGTAATCATTTATTAGTATTTTGACTTTTGGACTCACTTCAGGAATGTTTGGTTGTTTAATCCAATACCTAGTACTTGTTATTTGAAATATCTTTTTTTCTTCTAACAATTCATCTAGAATCTGATTTATTACTATTGGTGTTGTAGAAAAATCTCTTCGTATACAAGGAATATAAATTTCTTCTTGTGATAAAATATACTTCCTTATTTCTTCTCTATATTTGTATGCCTTCTCTCGTGGCTTTTTTTGAGGTATGTATACCTCATAGTACCCACCTTTTAATGGAATAATTCCTCCTTTTCTTGCAACGTCTGCTATTACTTTCTCTATTTGCTCCCGTGTAGCGTCAGGAAATTTCTCTTTCATTTGATCTACACAAAATCTACTCTGTTGCGCTATAAAGTACTTCATTCTTGTTCTTTGTATTGGCCCATTTTTACTCATTTTGATTCCTCCTGTAATACTATGGATAGGCAATTTACATTTTAAAATTAGCATATTGCTATTCTTTTAGTATACCACAAACTTACAGAAAATGGAACACCTATACTCCATTTAAGTTAAAATTTGGGACATATTCTTCTTCATGTTCCCCTAATTCTTGTATATACCCATTTTCTAAATTTAAAGAGTATAAATAGTTTTCTACTTCTTGGTATTCTTCTTTCGTTATTTTCCTATTTAATATGTTTTTTTCCTTTGCTAAGTAAGTAGGAAAATACTGTGCCATTACACTAACATAAACATTATTTTGAAAAGTTTCTTCTATCCATTTTAGTACTTGTTTTGTGTTTTCTATTTCTCCTGGTAAGATAAGATGACGAATAATTATGCCTTTTTGCATCATTCCTTTTTTATTGAAAACAGGTTTACCTACTTGCTTATACATTTCTAAAATAGCTTCTTTTGCAATGGATGGGTAATTGTTTACTTTAGAATATATTCTACCCAATTCTTCTTTAGCATATTTAAAATCTGGCAAGTAAATATCAATATAGCCTTTTAAACTTTGAATGGTTTCTATCGTTTCATATCCATTAGTATTATATACAAAAGGAATAGTAACCCCTTTTGCCTTTGCTAGCTTAATTGCCTCTATAATAGCAGGTACATAACTAGTGGGAGTAACTAAATTAATATTTTCGGCTCCTCGTTCTTGTTCTTCTACAAAAATACTAGCAAGCCTTTCTATACTTATTTCTTTTCCCTTTCCTTGCTGGCTAATTTCATAGTTTTGGCAATACACACAATGCATATTACAATTAGAAAAAAACACTGTACCAGAGCCGTTTTTTCCACTAATACAAGGTTCTTCATAGTTATGTAATGATACTAGTGCTACCTTAGGCATTGCTCCTGCTTTACAGTTTCCTATTTGTCCTATCTTTCTATTACTATTGCAATGGTGTGGACATATATTACAGTTTGTAAATTGTTCCATTTTGTTTTCCTTTCTAGAGTGGAAAGCAGAAAAGTGATAGACCTTTCTGCTTTTTCTTTAAAAATTATATTTTTTCTGTGGATGATAACTGGTATGTAAATATTTATGTGCTATTTCGCTTCCTGGATTTTGTAAAAATTCTTGATACAACATTTTCATAACAGGGCTTTCGTGTGATTTTCGTATGGTACTTTTTTCATCAATCGAATACAAACAATCGGCTCTTAACTTACGTACATCAACTTCTGCACGAATTTTAGAACTTTTAATTGGCTGTCCTCCACCCATAATGCATCCTCCTGGACATGCCATAATTTCTACAAATTGATAATCTGCCTTTCCAGACCTAATTTCCTCCATAATTTTTCTAGCATTTTTTAAACCGGAAGCTACTACTACTTTTACTTCTTTTCCTGCAATGGTAACAGTTGCTCTTTTTATTCCTTCTTCTCCACGTACCGCTTCATAGGTAAAGTTTTCTAGTGATTTTCCTTCCAAAGTATCTGCTGCGGTTCTTAGGGCAGCTTCCATTACTCCACCTGTTGTTCCAAAAATAGCACCTGCTCCTGTTGCTTCTCCCATTGGTTCTTCAAAAAAGCTATCTTCTAACTTGGTAAACTCGATATTGGCTTGTTTTATCATTCTTGCTAGTTCTCGTGTTGTAATAACAGCATCTACATCTCTTAATCCTTCTACTTCCATTTCTTCTCTGGAACATTCATATTTTTTAGCAATACATGGCATAACCGATACCATAAAAATTTTCTTAGGGTCTACATTATATTTTTTAGCATAATAGGATTTTACCATAGCTCCAAACATCTGGTGTGGTGATTTACAAGTTGATAAATGGTCTAGCAAATCTGGAAAGTTTTTTTCTGCAAATCGCACCCAACCTGGGCTACAAGAAGTAATCATTGGCAAATTTTTATTTTCCTGAAAACGATGAATAAATTCGTTTGCCTCTTCCATAATGGTTAGGTCTGCTCCGGTATTGGTATCAAATACTTTATCAAAGCCTAGTTTTTTTAAGGCTGTTACCATTTTTCCTGTTACATTGGTTCCAATTGGCATACCAAATTCTTCCCCTAAGGCTGCTCTAACCGCTGGTGCTGTTTGTACTACAGTAAACGTATCTTTGTCTTTTAGCCTTATCCATACTTTTTGCGTATCATCTTTTTCGTGTAGTGCACCTGTTGGACACGCTTCAATACATTGACCACAAAAGGTACAATCAACATCATTTAAGCTATTATCTCCTGCGGTGGAAATACAAGATTCAAACCCTCTATTAATACAGTCAATAGCTCCGATATTTTGGACTTTTTTACAAGCTGCTACACATCTTCTACACAAAATACATTTATTAAAGTCTCTTACAATAGATGGTGATTTATCGTCTACTTGGTGAATATTTCTTTCCCCTTCAAACTCGATATTTTGAATATTAAATTTAATAGAAAGGTCCTGTAACTCACAATTTCCAGAGCGAATACAGGTTAAGCAGTCTTTGCTGTGGTTAGAAATAATAAGGTCTAGAATTACTCTTCTTGCTTCTAGTACTTCTGGTGAGTGGGTATGTACTACCATTCCTTCTTCTACTTTTTGGATACAGGAAGTTGCAAAACCTTTTCTTCCTTCTACTTCCACAATACACATTCTACAATCGCCAATTTCGTTAATATCTTTTAAGTAGCATAGTGTTGGGATATCAATTCCTGCTTTTCTTGCAGCTATTAATATAGTGGTTCCTTCTTCTACAGAAAGTTCTACATCATCTATTTTTAGATGAATCATTTTGGTTTCTGGCATATTTTTCCCTCCTATCCTATTGCCTTAAATGGGCATTTTTGCTTACAGCTTCCACATTTGATACACTTTTCTTGGTCTATTTTATGTGGCATTTTTATCTCTCCTGATATGGCGCCTACCGGACATACCTTTTTACACATACCACAACCTTTGCACTTTTCTGGGTCTATTTCAATTTTTGCAAGTGCCTTACATTCTTTTGCACGACACTCATAGTATAAAACGTGCTGGCGATACTCGTCTCTAAAATACTTTAGAGTACTAAGTACTGGGTTTGGTGCTGTTTGCCCTAGTCCGCAAATGGCAGATTTTTTAATACTATTGGCAAGTCTTTCTAATTTATAAATATCTTCTTCTCCTGCTTTTCCTTCGCAAAGTCTTTCTAGTATTTCTAACATTCTTTTGGTTCCAATACGGCATGGGGTGCATTTTCCACAGCTCTCACTTACGGTAAAATCTAGGTAAAACCTTGCTATATTTACCATACACTTGGTATCATCCATAACAATTAATCCACCAGACCCCATCATAGAACCTATCTCGGATAATGATTCATAATCAATTGGCGTATCTAAATGCTCTTTTGGAATACAGCCTCCAGAAGGTCCTCCTGTTTGTGCTGCTTTAAATTCTCTGCCATTCGGAATTCCTCCACCAATATCGTATACAATTTCACGCAAAGTGGTTCCCATTGGTACCTCTACTAGTCCAATATTTACTACATTTCCTCCTAAAGCAAATACTTTTGTTCCTTTTGACTTTTCTGTTCCAATACCTGCAAACCATTCTGCACCATTTAAAATAATCTTGGTAATATTAGCATAAGTTTCTACATTGTTAATTAATGTAGGACATCCCCATAAGCCCTTGTTTGCAGGATAAGGAGGTTTTACTCTTGGCTGACCACGTCTACCTTCTATGGATTCTAGCAGTGCTGTTTCTTCTCCACACACAAAAGCACCTGCACCCAAACGTATTTCTATATCAAAAGAAAAATCCGTTCCTAAAATATTAGTACCTAATAGCCCATATTCTTTTGCTTGGTTAATGGCAACACTTAGTCTATGTACCGCAATAGGATATTCCGCCCTTACATAAATATATCCTTTATTGGCTCCGATGGCGTAACCTGCAATCATCATAGCTTCTAACACGCAATGTGGGTCTCCCTCTAAAATACTACGGTCCATAAAAGCTCCCGGGTCTCCCTCATCGGCATTACATACCACATATTTTTGCTCTCCTTCTGCCTGCTTGGTAAATAGCCACTTTTTACCGGTTGGGAAACCTGCTCCCCCACGTCCACGAAGGCCAGATTTACTTACCACATCTATTACTTCGTCTGGTGACATTTGGGTTAGTACTTTTTCTAGCGCTTTATATCCATCAAAAGCAATGTATTCATCAATATCCTCTGGATCAATGACACCACAATTTTTTAAAGCAATTCTTTTTTGCTTTTTGTAAAAATTAAGCTCATCTAGCTTTTTTACCATGGTACCATCTACATCTTTACAAAGAAGTCTTGTTACTTCTTTTCCTTCTATAATATGGGTATGAATAATTTCCTCACAATCGCTTGGTTTAACCATAGCATAAAACGTATCTTCTGGACGAATAATAACAATAGGTCCTTTGGCACATAAACCAAAACATCCTGTACGAATCACTCTTACATTTTCTATCTTTTCTTCTTTTAAAATCTTACGAAATGTTTCTATAATTTCTGGCGATTTAGAAGAAGTACAGCCAGTTCCTTGACATACCAAAATATGTTTTTCTCTTGTACTACTTTTACTATTTACTCTTATGTCTAACTCTTGTCTTGTCTTTTTTCTAATTTCTTCTATTTGCTCTATTGTTTTCAAATTCTTTCCTCCTTACTCTTTTTTACTATATTCTTCTAACACCTCATCTAATTTTTTTACTGTTGCTTTACCATACACCTCATCATTTACTGTAAATACCGGTGCTAAGCCACATGCACCTACACATCTTGTGGCATCTAAAGAAAACTTTCCATCTTTTGTAGTTTCTCCTTCTTCAATATGTAATGTGCTTTTTACTCTATCTAAAATTACCTGCGAACCCTTTACAAAGCAAGCTGTTCCCAAACAAACAGATATATTATATTTTCCTTTTGGTTTTAGGGTAAAACGAGAATAAAACGTAATAACGCCGTAAATTTCGGCCATAGGAATAGAAAGATACTCAGAAATAGTAAGTTGTGCAATAGGAGGTATATACCCATATTTTTCTTGCACTTCATTTAGAATTTGAATTAAATTATCTTTATGCCTCTCATATTTGGTAAGGAGCTCCTCAACCTCTTTTTTGGTCTTTTGTTCCATACAATTGGTACACTTTGTTTGTTCTTCCATATATCAAGCCTCCTTATTTTTATTATATGTATTGGTTAGCTTCATTATAGCAGAGTCATATTTTTTCTTCAATTGTTTTTTTCTATTTTTCATCATTTTTTTACAATAGTTACTTAAAAGCTTTAAAAAAGATAGACTACTTAAGTCTATCTAAATAGAAAATTATTTTTTAAGCTTTCTATCTTTTCTTTATCTTCTTCCTCTAAATTATGCAAGCTAAATTCTAATAAAGAAATTACAACTTTATTAAAAGATAAATTTTTAAGATTAGCAAGATTTTGTATATCATTTACTATGTTTTCAGGCAGTCTAAGAGTCTTACTAACCCCACTATGATTTTCTGGAATTTTTAACTTGTTCATATCTGCAACCTCCTTTGCAAGATATTTTATATTAAAAAGTAAAATAAATATGCGCCTTATTACACTTGCAAATATCTTGTTGTTATGATATTACATCAATGGAGATTGGAAATTTTGGCAGAATTTCATTTTCTATAATGCTGTAGAAGATGAATGTTCCTTTTAATATGTCATAGGACCTTGTATTCCTAGTCCATCGCCTGGGCATGTTGCTGTCTCTATTTTCGTTTTCTTCTTTTTTTGGGTCGTTACTTTTAGGGAGTCTCTAAAACGTTGTTCTTTTTCTCTGTCTAGGATAATGCTTGGTTCTGGCAATGGTTTTTGTTCTTCTTGTTTATGAAATTTATTTTTTAACCATATCGCTATCTTTTTTATCAAATTCATCTTTCCTCTCCCTCCTTAGCAACTACATTACCAGAACTTCTGGCTAAATCTATTTTTTCTTTTTCTGGTTTTTGTATTTCCCATGGTCTTTGTCCGTTTTCTTGTTTTAAGTCCCTGTCATAACATTCAAATTGCTTGGTAAATTCTTCTTGTGGTAATTCTATAAACTGTTCTTTTTCTTTATCTGCATAGTAAAATCTTTTTCTTAATTCTTCTGACTCTGCATAAACATATAAAACGGGTCGTCTTTCTTGGTCTTGTCTATGGTATACTCTATTTACAACACATCTATCTAGATTTAAGTTTTCGGTATCTAGCAACGTGTTTAACATACTCATACTAGAATTTTGACACAGGCAGAATTCTGGGCAAGCTTGTTTTAGTAGTAAGAGTTGTTCCTCCATATTTTTTGCTGGGTTATTTGCATACCTACTGTCTATTTGGTCAGATGCTTCTATTAGCTGTTTTAGTGGGAACTGTCCATTTTTATCTGCTAATCCAACACTGGTATATAACTCTCGTAAGCTTTTTTCTTCTAAACCGATGACGGCATCTTGCAATTCCTCATCATTTTTATGGCAAAGGTGGTCTTTCCCTTCACTATCGATATCGTTTTTTCTTGCTTGTTCGTAACTGATACAAAAATTATTTGGCATTCCTCCAAATCGTTGCATGGCTAAATTCCATGTTGGATCCAAAATGGTACTTCCCTTTACTATTTCTCCACCAGCTTGTGGCAATTCTATCGAATTTATTTTTAAGAAAGCATGATTATGACCACTTACCATTTCACTTTCTATCCCAATCCTTTGTAACATGTATTGTTCTACTTTTGCTATTCCATTACATACACCATAGCCCGAAGCAATAATTTTCCATAAAGCTCTACAGTCTGCGCTGTCAAACACTTCTGTATCATAATCCGGACTGTAACTTACTTTTTTCCCTATCGCATGGTCAATGATTGCCATTTTTTGTAAAGATGAGTAATTCGGGTTTAAATTATTTAAAATGGAATCCATCCATTCTTCTGCCTCTTTATATTCCCTAGCATTAGAAGGAATAGGTATTCCACTTATGGTGTTAAACACCTGTAACTCTGGACAAATATCACATAATTGCAAAAATTTATCTCTTTCTTGTTTGGTAAATTCTTCTGCATTAATTACCATTAACTCATCTAGTCCTCGATAATCTTCCAAATTTCTATCTAAATCCAAAATAACAAGTCCGCTATTTGGTGTTGTTTGAATGCTTAGTGCCATTTTCTCTTCTTCTGATAAATGTTCTATAGAAACAATTTGTTTTACCTCTGGTTGTAAAGTAGCTAATATTTCTTTCTTTTCTGTTAAGGAAAGAGAAAATGTATCTAATTTTTCTACCAATTCTTTTTGTTTTACTTCGTCTAATTTGTGGGTAATTTGATAGGGACGAATACGGTTTTCTTTGCAAAATTCTCTATGTTCTCCCAAAAATCTTCCTAATGTTTGTACTTCTAAGGTTTGTAATATTTCCATTTTGTCATATCTGGTAAAAGTTTCATTCTCTAGCAAAGCATATAATTTCGCATCATTCGTAAATGTTTTTATTATTCCCACTTTTTGGAATCCTTGTAAGGGCAAAATTTTGAGTAGCTTTCTTTTTGCCTCCTCGTTTGATAATTCTTTTACTATATTCATTATCTGATAATCTTCTAACTTTAACCCATTCGTAATAAAATCTACATTTGTTAATACCGTTTCTTTTGTCTGTTCAGACAAGCTCTGGAGCAATGTTTGCAAATCATAATTGGCAAACTGATATTTTTGTAATATCTCTGGACTTTCTAATACTTGTAACTTTATTGCATCGCTTTTCTCTTCTAGGATAGTAAGAATTTGATAACTTTGAAAATCCTTTGTAACCCTATCTTGTGATAACATATTCATAAGAATATTTTCATCTGAAACCAGTTTAACAATACCACTTCTTATCCCTGCATCTAATTTTTGAAAATGTGAATAATCAAATAATGTTAGCTTTTCTTCATCACTTAAAAAATCGCGAATACAATCCAAAAGTTCTCTGATGGTAAAACGATATTTTCTAAGAATATCTACGTTAGAAAATATACTTAATTTATCCTCTGCATTTTCCAATGCCTCTCTAAAATTGTTCGTATCCATTGTTTTTCCTCACTTTTTCTAAAACTTATGCCATCTTCTGCTTTTTCTTATTTATATCATAAACTTCCTATAAATTGCAACAAAAGGGACGGGGAATTTTGGCAGAAAAAAAGAGGTGTTAGTCAATTGGCAAATTTAGCAAAAGCCCCAGTCAATGACTAGGGCTTTTGCATTAGACAACATCAATACTTACAATGACTTCAGGATTACCTCCATTCTGAACTCTTGCAGAGTATCCTTCTTCTGCATTGAACATGTCGGCTATTATTTTTAAAAATAAGCTATGATATTTGAGACCAATTTGTACATCATTACACATTTTAAAGTCACTACCATAACCAATTGTCGGAACTCCATTGTTAATCAGATGTAAGCTGACTGAAGAATAATCCTCTTTTGCCGTTCTTTCATCAAATTCATTAAGAATGAAGTCAAAGGCAATTTCTGCCCCATCCTTTAGGTACGCAATGCTTTCAAGTCTTCTTTTCCGAACTTCTTGTGCTTTTTCTGACATTGTCAAAACCTCCTTTTCAATTATGCCTTTGGAGGTTTCCCTCCAAAAACAGTTAAGTGTTCTTAAAGGGAAATAAAGTTTCCATAATATGATTATACTGTAATTTTGCTGTAAAATCAATATAATGTCGAAAAAACGTCTTTTTAATTCTGCCAAAATTCCCCGTCCCTTTTGTTGAAAAAAAGCTGAATTCATTTAGAATTCAGCTTTTTTCAACAATGTTATCACAGTTTATTACTTTTGTAAAGCTATGTGTAGGGATCTTCAGGGAATATGTGTAGGGATATTGGAAAGGTGACTAGCTTCTATAGCAGGAAAATTTGACCTTTTTGCCAGTTAGAAAATATACTTAATTACCATGTTTTCTTTTAAATAAATAATGAAAAAATCGAATAAAAATATTTTCTTTTTTTACGACTATCATTTGTAATTTTTCTTGCACTGGTTCCTCAAAAATATTACTATTTATTCTTCTTTGTTGAAACATCTTTTTGACATCATATTGGTCTTTTTGTTCTTGCTCAAATTTAAATTGATTATTATTTAACATATTATCATATTCTGTTCTTTGTTCTTTATCACAAAAATATGACCTATATATTAAAGCTAGTAATGCTTGTGTATATTTTGAAATCTGAATACTATTTGCGTTATTTGCAAAATATATCTTATATTTTTTGTCTTCATTAGTACTTATAAAATTTAAAAATTCTTTTGAGATTTTGTCATAATATTTTTTATCTAATTTTGATAATATAACATCAACCTCTGAATAAGATTTGGCCACATTGTCTTCCATAATCATCTTCCTTCATCATTTTTTTCATTAGTTAGTGGATTAACTTTCTCTTGAACGGGTCTTTGCCTTTGCTTAATATCTTCAAGTGCTTTCTTTAAATCACTCATTTTCACATTTTCTAATCCATACTGAGCAAATAATTCTTCAACAGTCATATCTCCACTAATAATATTTTGTTGTTCTTCTTTTCCAACAATTCCTTCTGCAAAATATTCTATGTGTTTTTCTCTATTTTCTTTTGAAATATCTGTTTCAGAAATAATATTTGGACTTCCTAAAAAATTTATAAAATCCGCATCAACTCTTCCTAGCATTTGCTCAGAAATCATTTTATTAAAATTTGTAAATTGGTCATTCGCGAATGCCGTTTGTTCAGATAAATCAGGATTTATATCATATGTCGGTAATCCCATTTCTTGTAATTCTTGTTTTTGTCTATTATCTTCTACTGGAATTGCAATATTTTTTTGATAATGTTGTATAGTTTCTACATACCTTCTTAATCCCTCTTCATCATTTGTAAAATCTCCATTTTCAATTGATTTTCTTATTTTATCTTCATAAGTTCTTCTTAATGTATCTCCACCATTTAATGCACCATCTATATATTCATTATCTATATGTGATAAATCTCTTTTATCAATCAATTTCACACTTTTTTCAAACTCGTTACTTACCGAAACATCAAGTTCATATATTGCATCACTTTTATATAGGTCTGACATTTCTTTATCAAAAATATCCATACATATACTTGATAAATTTTCAAAACCTAAACCTTTTATTGCTTCTCTTATTTCTTCATCTTTTACAAGCATTTTTAAAGCATCATTTCTAGTTAAATTTGGATTATTTAATTCTTGTTCTCTAGTTACCCTATGTAATTCGATTAAAGATACTACTGGAGATAACATATATACTTCGTTTTCTGGAAGATTCCTTGTATGTATTAAATCTAATCTGTTCTCAAATATTTCTAAAAATTCATCACTTCCTGTTTTATCATAAAATGCATCTTCAAATTGGTCTCTATCGTTTCTGAAACTTGCTTCTACTACGTCATCGCCCATAACTGCGTACATCAATTTGGTAACCGCAGTACCATCTCTATATGCTATGTCACCATTTTCTCCAACCATCATTTCATTTAAATATTCTTCTGTTGACCTACCTCTTGCTTCTAATCCACCTTTGTAAAGTTGCTTTACGCCTTGTGTTTTCACCCCAGAAATTTCTTTTTCTCCTTTTATTGCATGTAATATTTCATGTTTTAAAGTAGATATATTTTTTATATCTGCTACTTTTACTGTTTTTTCATCGAAAGAAACTGTTCCACCTTCATTTTTATCAACATCTTTTTCTGAAAATTCACTAATTGTATAATCATAAAGGCCTTTGATTTGCTTCTCTGAAAGAAAAATGTCCCATCCTTTTTCATCAAATAAATCATCTAGTTGAATAAGTGCTTCTGCTATATATGTTTTTAATGATTCATCAATTTTTAATTTATTGATATCTATATTTCTAATGTGTGCCATATTCGTTTTTCTCCTCTTCTGTATGCTTATATGAATAATATAACAAATATCTTCTATTTGCAATAGCAATCTGTAACAAAAGAGACGAGAAATTTTGGCAAAAAAAGCTGAATTTTAAATGAACTAGCTTTTTAGTGAGCAGGATTACATAGATGTATTTTCAAAATTACTTGAATTACATTACTAAAAAAAGAAGCAATCGAAATTTTACCGCTTCCTTATATTATAATTATTAATTTGTATAAATTGACAAAGTCCACTTTTTTCAAAAGTGAGTTTGTCAACAAACTGAAAAGAGCTATGTTTCCATAGCTCTTTTAGTATCATTAGATTATTTGGTAGGAGTGCCAAAGTTTCCTACATCTCTTGTTAACCTTATTTATAAGGTGCGTGGAAGGCACGAAAATTGTCCACCTCAAACAATCTATCTATATTGTATTTTTATTATATCATTTTTATTCATCTTTGTAAAGAATTTTTTTGTTTCTAATCAACTGTTTATAAGTACTGTTTCTGACTTTCCATAATGTTAATATTGAATTTTTATCTTTCTTACTATCTCTGCCTGTACTTAATTTTATTACAAGCTGTATATTTTTTCCTAGATTTTCTATTTGTTTTATCATAATTATAGTATCTATGTTTTTGGTATCTTCTAAAACATAATCTGGATATGCTAATATGGTCTTTATATAACTAGAATATTTTTCAAAATCTCCGAGGATGTCTTTCTTGAATATGCTTTATTCTCTCATATGTTATAATAACATCTTCTGTTGTAATTATATTTTTAAAATATCCTATTTTTTCTTTATCTATTTTCCCAATATAATACAATTTACTAACTTCCTCTTGTTTCTCAGCATTTATATTTTTATTCCTTCCAATCTCTCCTTAAAAAAAGGGACGGGGAATCTTGGCATGAGAACTCTGCCTCCTTAGAAAAAAATGATAAAATTTTATATAATTATATCACTTTATCAACAATTAATTTGTCGATTTTTGACTATACCTTTAAAATTTTTGATTCTCTGCCAAAATTCCCCTTCCCTTTTGTTGCCTTTTATAGAGATGCTCTTAAATAAATTGTAATGATAAAAAACAAAGCCTAGTATTTCTACTAGGTTTTGTTGCATATTATCAAAAAGAATGCATTTCAAAATGCATTTCTTTCTTTAACAAGGATTTATCTAGTAATTTTAAATTCAACTGACATTGTTTGTGAATAATTATCAAAGTCAATACTATAATTTCCATCTCCATCATATAAAATATAGAAATATGATTTATATGATGCACCTGGTTTTAAATCTCCTGCATGATCAATATTTTCATCAAAATATGCTGACACACTTTTCAATTCAGTACCTTGTGAGCCAAATAGAGTATAATAGAACATATTTAAGTGGTTAGTTTCATTAGATATATTTTTTACAGTAACACCTAATTTTATAACTGTGCTTCCATTGTAATCTGAAAAAGAATTGATTACGGTATCAAAAGAATATGTTGTATCAAAGGTTAATTCTAAGCCATCAAATGTAATAGTATCTCCAAGTCCATAGGTCTTATTTTTTGATAAATCTGAGCTTGTAGTAAACGAGTTTTCTGTATTAGATTTATTATTACTATTCCCCCCAAATAATAAGACTAATGCACCTAAAACTATTACAATAATAATTATTAACGTTATTAAACTAATCCCCTTTTGATTTTTCATTTGAATTTCCACCTCCTTTTATCTTTAGTAATTTATTTATCTTTTTATTTTAAAAAGGTAAACAGTATAAAAGCCTCTTTCTTTTAATCGATATACAAATATATTACCAAACGCCACAAATAAAGTCAACTGTTTTTAGGTTAGATAATAGACTACTTTGACGAGTAGATGTGAGTTTTCACAATATATTCGGCAAAACCACGTTTGTGGATTGTCATTTCCTATATTTATTATATACGGATTATATAGAAAAGTCAAATGAATTTCACTTTTTGTTCTATAAATTAAAAATATTTATAAAACAAAAAAAGGAGTGAAATTTTTATTATGGAAAGAAGAAATAAAAAAACAAAATCAGTAGGAAATGGAAAAGGCTTACAAAAATTACTAGGACATAGAGACATACAAACTACTATAAATACATATACAACTATATTTGATAAATTCAAGATAGAACAAGTTGATAAATATGTAGAATATATGCAAAATATCAATTAAAAAATCTCTACTGCATTAGTTTTGCATACTTTTAAATCAGAAAACAACCTAAAAGGCTTAATTCTTTAAGCAATTTAGGTTGTTCGTTTCTGGTGCCAACGAAGTAGTTATCTACAACTTTTTAGGCTCTCATAACGAATGATACAAATATCAATCAATTTGCATATAGATTACCAGATTATTTGATAAAAATCAAGTACTTTAACAAAATTTTTTACGAAAATTTGTTCATTTTGTATTGATTTATTGTAAAATATATGTTATACTAGCTGACATAGGGAATGATAATAAGCAGATGTGGTTTTGCCACCAATTATACGAATTATCGTAGGAGAGGTGGTGATGTTTATGGTTAAAGTGATACTCTTTTTTATAATATCATTTATGTTATCTTTAACATTAAACGTTGCCTTAGCATCAGTTCTGTATAAGAACTGGGTTGATAAGCAACTACATAAATAAAAAAAGCTCACATCTGTAAAATTTGACGATTTAGATGTGAGTTTTTCTATCTATATCGGCAAAACCACGTTTGTGGATTTGTCATTTCCTATATTTATTATACACGGATTATACTGAAAAGTCAAATAAAATTCACTTATTTTCTAAAAAAATCTTTAATAAACCTCCAAACTTTTATATACCACTTCATATAATTTATTTCTACTAAGGCTAACTCTTGCTTGTTTTTAGTATTATCTATAGTAACATTTCTATTATTGTTAATAAAAATGTTATCTGGATTATATTTTTCTTTTTTTATTTTTTCATGGTTCTCTTGATTTTGACTTAATAAATTGTTTAATATTTGCCTTTGTCTATCATTTGCGAAGTAATCTCTAAATATAGAAATTAATATTGCATTAGCCTCTTTTGAAATATGTTGTTTAGATAAATCTATATTTGGATCAATACTATACTCATAATTTTTTTCCATATTACTTTTATAAAAATTAATTTTTTCTTGTGGGATTTTAGAATATTCTTCTTCCGAGAAATGGCTTAATATTTCTAAAACTTCTGTATATGCTTTAGCATAAGAATTAGTCATCCTTAGTTACTCCTTCTATTTGAAATTCTTGCATATTTCTATTCCTATATTCTTCATTATCACTTCTTGCTACATCTTCTATTGTTATTCCCTGAGTAATAGCGTTTGATACAACTGCTTTCATTGATATATTTGTTTGACCTATTATTGACTCATTTAAAGTTAACTCATCACTTTTTTTCCTTGCTTCAAACCCTTGGGATATCAAAGTTTCAATTTGACCAGCACTAATTTGTCCCAAATTATATTTTACTGATGTACTTTCAGCTCCACCTCTTAATAAATAATTAATACCATTATAATTATATATAGAAATGATATCACAAGTACTTTGACTTTCTTTCAGTAAATTAACTATTTTTAAATTTTGAGGATTAAAGTCTTTTGGTAAAATTCTTTTAGATATTGATAAGAAAAAATCTTTCGATTCTTCAAATCCAAAGTCTTTATCATATCTTTTTAGCTGTTCAAACAAAAATCGAAATGTTTGTTCAGTATTAGGTTCATTTGTATATTTTTTATATTCTGATTGAAGCTTTTCAATATATTCAGGTAATAATGGTAAACTCTGTTTTGCTCTCGATTCATAATTCTCTTTTAAGCAGAACCCAGGAATACTATCATTTATAGCAGCTTCTCCTACTTTTATTCTAAATAATGCACTGTCAATTAAGAAATCTTGTATGTATTCTATACCATCTATTTCTACCATTGCACAATAATGGTTTGAAATATATCCGTTACTTTTTTCATTTTTTCCAGTAATAATTTCTAAATTATCATTCAAAGAACAATCATAAATTTCTGGGACATCAATAATTGTTCCATCTTCCCTTAAAGCTCCATCAACATCACCTTTTTTTTCTATTCCTATAACTTTAGAATTAATACCAATTTTATTTAATATAGCTGCATATATCTCTGCCATTCCTCGACATACTTGTGATTTCTTAAATATATCTGTTTTTTCTCCTAATATCATTGCTTGTCTGTCTTTAGTTATTTGAGTAGGTTCTTTATCATCTTCTTTATTAAAGTTTGCTGTATAATTATTGTCATAAATTAGTATTTTTCCCAGTTCTATATGAACCAATTTTGCTATATATAAATCAGATATTCCACTTTTCTTTAATTCAGTGGCTTTATCTATAATACTTTTTATTTTATCTTCCATTTATTTTTCTCCAATAACAACTTATTATACTAATATAATACCAATTTTTTTTAATATTTACAATAAATTTAACTTAATTTGATTTTGTTTTTATCACCACCTAAATGAAAAGAGTATGCTAATTCTTGTTCCAATGACATCACTTCCTTGAACTTTCTTCGAAGTACAGGACTTTGACTCCGTCATAAGTCCTAACCCCCCTATGAGTTATGACGTACCATCATAACTTTTGGGCTCTGCGAGGCAATAAATTTTATTATATTATCCTTTCATTTGGATGATTTTAATGTTTTTTTAGACAACAAAAAAATCAACCAGATTTTATTTTCTGATTGATTTTTGTATCAATTCTGTTCTATTAGTTCGAACAGAAACATCATTGGTGGGCAGGGATGGATTCGAACCATCGTACTCAAATGAGAACAGATTTACAGTCTGCCGCCTTTAGCCACTCGGCCACCTACCCAAATATAGTGTGCGTTATGGTGCGCCCTCAAGGATTCGAACCTTGGACCCACCGGTTATGAGCCGGTTGCTCTGACCAACTGAGCTAAGGGCGCATTTCTAACGCAAGATAGATTATAACGTATTTCTTATTACTTGTCAATAGAATTTTTAAATTTTTTGAGCCAACTTATTTTATAAGGGACTGGTTCTTGGAATTCTATTTCTGTATTTTGTAAAATGCAAGCCGGATTGTAATTGCTTATCCTTTCTATTACTTCTTTTGATGTCCATTTTTCTAATTTTTGCTTTGCTTCTTCTATTTGCATATAAATTGATGTATCTCTATGGGCATCACTTGCAATAAAATGAACCATTTTATGTTTGAATAAAAGTTTTAAAGTTTTTTCTGCTTTTACTCCGTATTTTCCTAGCACGCTTCCATAATTTGTTTGGATATAGGCTCCTTTTTGAATCCATTCATAAACTAGCTTTGGATTTTCCTGTACGTACAAGTATCGTTCTGGATGTGCAAGAATTGGTACATATCCTAATGCTATTACTTCATATAGTAAATTTCCAATTCCTTGCATATATTGATTAATAGGTAGCTCTACTAGTACATACTTACTGCTTCCTAATGGTGAAATGATTCCTTTTTGTATACTCTGTATTACTTCTTTTTCTAAATATATTTCATTTCCTTGGTGTAACGTAATTTGTATATTTTCTTTTTTTATTTCTTGTTTTAGTAATTCTAAATATTCTTTAATTTTTTCTTTGGAAATTTCATATTGTCCAAGCATATAATGCGGGGTACATATTATATCCGTAAACCCTGCTTTTACAGCTTCTTTTGCCATGTTTAAAGACATTTCTACTCCAATAGAACCATCATCTACCCCATGAATAAGGTGTGAATGTATGTCAATCATATTTCCTCCATCTATGTAAGATAAGAGCTATCTTGAAGGAAGCTATGTCAGACTAGAAAAGACAAATACAGAAAGTATTTGCCTTTTTCTTTTTACTGTTCTCCTCTTCCTTCTGGAAGCGCATTTGCTGGTATATCTAATACCACTCTTATCTTCATAATATATTTAATTGTTTTTACAAACTTACTTTCTTTAAATCTTTGCCATAAAGAAGGTTTTACTTCTACTCTTGTTTGTTCTACATATTCTTGATTTGGCACTACCACTTTTGCTTTTTCTTCTTTTACAGCTCTATTTTCGTTTGCAATTGGTTGTACTACATTTTGTTCTTGTACAACATCTTCTTCCTCATTTAAGTTTTCTGGAACTGGTATTAATTTAAGAGCATCTGCAACTTCAATTCCTATATAACTTAATGCTTTGGATCTATCTTCTATTCTTTCCATGTCTATTTCTATATGTAAGTTAGATTCCAAATTTACAATTCTTGCATTTACCAATTTGATAGCATCTTCATAATTTTGTGATTTTTTTCCTTTGGCTCTTCCAATAATTCCGAGTGTTTCAATAATATCATCGGAAAAATCGGATGCTATTTCATTAATACTTTCTTTCCAATTTTCTTCTTTATTTTCTACAATTGCTAACACTTCTTTTAATCTGGATGCTAGACTAATATTTTTTTCTCTTTGTCTGATTAACTCTTCAATTCGTTTGGTGTTTTCTTCAAATTGATTGGTTGCATATTCTACTAGTCCATAAGCAGCCTTATACACACTCTTTGGAAAGTTTTTCTTCTTTGGATATTCTATTAAATATGTTTTAATAGACTCTATTAAATCCTTAAAATAGGTATCATCTTCTAATTGAATTATTTGTTTTTTATTATTTGGATTAATCATTTTTTCTATTTTATCTATATTAGATAAAATCTTTTCTTCTGTAATTACCATTCTTACATTTACGATGCCAGCTCTAGACAATGTAAAAGCGCCTCCTTTGTTTTCTTTAAGATGTTCCCCCTATTCTACATTTTTCTGCAAAAACCATCTTAAATTTCTTTCTTTTTTACTTCATAACAATTCTATTACAAAAAGAGCATAAATGTCAAGCAAAAAAAGAAACTTTTTTAAGTTTTTTTCTTACGGAAAGTTATTTTTCAGAGTTTCGACAAAATTTGCTTTTTTTCTGTTTTGGTTATCAAAATTGATACCTTTTATTTTCGAATTAATCCTTGTATCATGGACTTATCAAGCTCGTGATATAACTTTGTCTCCTCTATTTTTTTGCCTGTTTTTAATTTATATATTAAGCTCGAACAAGTTAAAGAAAAAATTTCTGATGCTACTACCTTTGGGTCTACTTCTATAATTTCACCTTTTGCAATTCCTTCTTGCACAATGTCTTCTACAGTATTAATACATTCAAAAAGCGAATTTCGACACAAAATGCTTCTTTTTTCCGCCCCCCAAATTTGACTTAGTAAAATACAAATAAATTGTTCGTATTTTACTAAAATTTTAATTTGAATTAACACAACGGCTCTTAATTTATCAATAGAATTTGTTAGTTTTGCTGTTTTGATATCAATACTATTTTTTAATAATTTCATGCCTTCTTCTACTAAAAAGTTAAATATTTCTTCTTTGCTAGAAAAATGATAATATAACGTACCTTTTGCCACTCCTACAGTAGCAGTTATTTCTTCAATGCTAGTAGCATCATATCCTTTTTCTGCAAATAATTTCATAGAAGTTTCAAATATTTTTCTTTTCGTTTTATTCATGTATTTCTCCTACATCATATTAATTTTCTATGTTATTATATAATTCTTTTTTGCATTATTCAAGAAGATAGACTATATTTTTAGCAATATTTTAATACAAGTACTTTTATTCTACCACTCTTTGTTTTTCCTTCTTCTTGTTTATAGATAAATTTTCCTATTCTCCTAATAGTAATTGTGTCTTCTGGTTCTATTGTTTTGGTTAGTTTTTTCTCTACTTTTCCATTTATCCAAACTCGTTCGGCTTGTATTATCTCTACTGCCTTGCTTCTAGAAGTGTCTGCCAACTCAGCTACAATAGCATCTAGGCGGTTAGAAGAAATTTGGATTCTTTTTTCTACCATTTGTATTGTTTTTTCCCTTACTTGCTCTAAAGGGATTTCTTGTATGCTTGCTGTTTTAAATCGTGTTAAAGATGGAAGCTGCATCAATAAGAATTCTAAAATTGGTCTAGCCACTAGTATATCAGCTTCTTTTCCTTGTACCACAATATCCCCAATCTTTTTTCTTTCTACTCCTAGTTTTAAAATTCCCCCTAAATACTGCCTATGTTCATATTCTTCCTTTGGAAGCTGTATACGAATTGCTGCAATATGTTCTTGCATCGCTTGTTCTTTTTCCGTTTCCCAATTATTTTTCTTATTGGGTAAAAAGAAAAACATTTCTCTTTCTGCTTGTTTTACTCCTCCAAACGAAAAATATGAAATTTCTTTATGTAGTAGTTTTAATTCTCTTTTGGCAATATCTTTTTGAAATGTGTCTAAAAAATCGGTTGCTTGTATTTTGCCTGTTTTTTCTGCTATTTCTACTTTATCTAACATACTTGCCATCCACATTTTTGTTTCTATCTCTTTATATCTTTCTAAAATTTTTTCTTTGTCCATGTTCCTACTTCCTATTTTTTATTGCTTCAAAAATACTTTGTGTATCCATTCCATATATTTTTTCTATTTCTTCTATTTTTCCATGTCTAATAAAGGTATCTGGATATCCAAAGCATTGCATCATTACACCCGGAATACAGTGTGTTGTAATAATATTTTGTACACTAGATGCCAAGCCCCCTACTACTATGTTATCTTCTATCGTTACTACGTTTTTTGTTTTTTGAATAGAAGATAACAGCATTTCTTCATCGATTGGCTTTAAAAATCTAGCATTGATTAGTTCTACTTCTTTTCCTTCTTGTTCTAGCAAAGTAGCTATTTCTTTCGCTCTACTTACCATTTTTCCAATTGCTATTATGGTAATGTCTTTCCCTGCTTGCAATAGTTCTGCTTTTCCTAATTCTATTTTTCCATGAGAGTAGAAAGGTATTTTACTTTCTCCACCTCTTGGATAACGAATAGCAACTGGTCTATGTAAAGAAAAAGCAAAGCTTAACATATCTTCTAACTCGGTAAAGTCTTTTGGTGCCATAATGGTTAAATTAGGCACAATTTTGAAAAAGGATAAATCTAAAATTCCTTGGTGAGTTTCTCCATCATTTCCCACAATACCTGCTCTATCTACTCCTAATACTACCGGCAATTTTTGAATACAAATATCATGAATCACTTGATCATATCCTCTTTGATAAAACGATGAATAAATTGGAACTACCGGTTTTAACCCTGCTTTTGCCATTCCTGCTGCCATACCGCAAAGCATGTTGTTCTGCAATTCCCACATCAAAAAAGCGATTAGGAAATTGTTTTTCAAATTCGGTAAGTCCTGTTCCATCTTTCATGGCAGCAGTAACCGCAACAATAGAACTATCCTCTTTTGCAAGTTTTACTAACGTTTCTCCAAAAACGGCAGAATAGTCTTTTTTCTTTTCTGTTTTAGGCTCTCCTGTTACAATGTTAAAACTACCACTGCTATGAAATTTATCTGGGTTTTGCTCTGCTAAGGGATATCCCTTTCCTTTTTTGGTAATAACATGAATACAAACTGGTCCTTCTACATTTTTGCTAAGGGATATAATTTGCTCTAATTTTTCAATATCATGTCCATCTACTGGTCCTAAATAATGAAATCCAATATCTTCAAAAAACATGTTACGAATAATAAGTTGTTTAATACCATGTTTTATTTTTCGTACCATATAAATAATTCCGTTTCCTACTCCTGGTATCTTTTTTACCATTCTACGAATAGAAGCATTGGATTTGGTATATAGCTTTCTTGTTCTAAGTTTACTTAAGGAAAGTGAAATCCCCCCTACATTTTTAGAAATGCTCATACCATTGTCATTTAAAATAACAGTGATATCGGTTTTACTTGCTCCTGCATCATTTAATGCCTCTAATGCCATACCTCCTGTTAAAGCACCATCTCCTATTACTGCTACAACGTGTTCGTTTCTTCCTTGTAAATCTCTTGCTCTTGCCATTCCTAATGCTGCAGAAATAGAAGTACTACTATGCCCTGTATTAAAGCAATCGTATTCCGACTCACTCGTTTTCGGAAAACCTGCCAAACCATTTAATTGTCTGATTGTTTCTATCTGTTCTCTTCTTCCTGTTAGCATTTTATGTACATAAGTCTGATGTCCAACATCCCATAGTATTTTATCTTTTGGTGCATCATATACACTATGAAGTGCAATGGTAAGCTCCACTACTCCTAAATTAGATGCCAAATGTCCTCCATTTTCGGAAACGGTTTGAATTAACACTTCCCTAATTTCTTCTGCAAGTACTTCTTTTTCTTTGTTATTCAATTTTTTTACATCTTCTGGTCCATTAATGTGTTCTAATATCTTTTCCATTTTCCGTCTACCTTTCCATTATATAAAACAGCTGACTAATAAAGCCGTTACTATTGGTACTGTTACATTATCTGTTCCTTTACTAGAAACTGCTTCCACAATCGTAATTATTATACTTAACACCAATGCTTTTAGATACCAAAATTCTATTCCTAAATAAACAAAAAAAGTACTTATGATAATAAAAGATATAATAAGCATAGTTCCAGAACCAGCTAACGTTTTTTTTGTTTTACCAATGGAATATGTATAACTGTTTATGCTACGACCAACAATAGCTGCCAGTCCATCCCCATACCCCATAATAAGAATACTAACAAGCCCGTACTGCAGGATTCTTTAGAATACCAAACGTATAAATTGTCATTACTAATAAAGAAATTGCATAATATACGGTACCTAGTCCATCTTGTTTTTCTCGTTCCATAGCACCAATTAGATTTTTCTTATAGGAAATATAATTTATTACAATAAAAGTAGCAGGTAAAATAGAGGCCCATATCACATTATCAAAAAATACCATTGCAATCATCCACCAATTGGATAACATAATGTGAATATATTTACGACTTGCCTCCTTACCTGCTTTTTCAAAAAATCTTGCTGTTAGCAAAATAACTCCAATGTATAAACAAGATACTACAATTCCAATAGCATTTTGCATAAAACCAATCCCTCCCTAATATGTTTCTTTATCATACCATATTAGAAGAGATTTTTCTACTATTTTCGAGTTTTTTCTTTGCTTCTAGTAAATCCTCCTTATTTTATCGTCAAATACTACTACATCGCCTAATTCAGCTTCTATTGTAAGTAATCGGTTGTATTTTGCTACTCGGTCGGTTCTGCATGGGGCTCCTGTCTTTATTTGTCCGGCATTGGTTGCTACTGCAATATCAGCAATCGTTGTATCTTCGGTTTCTCCAGAGCGGTGGGAAATAATTGTGGTGTATCCGCTTCTTTTCGCTAAATAAATAGCATCTAATGTTTCTGTTAATGTTCCTATTTGATTTGGTTTAATTAATATACTATTGGCTATTTCGTTTTGTACTCCCTTTCGTAAGCGTTTGATATTGGTTACAAAAAGGTCGTCTCCTACTAATTGTATTTTTTTACCTATTTTCTTCGTAAGTTCCATCCAAGATTCCCAGTCTTCTTCGGAAAGTCCATCTTCTATGGATAGTATTGGATACTTTTCTGTTAATGTAACCAGATAGTCTATCATTTCTTGTTTTGTTTTAAAGTCTCCGGTTTTCCAAAATAGGTAGCCGTCTTTTCCTTGTTTTTTGGCTTCTTCATACATTTCTGTACTAGCAATATCTAATGCAATTCCTACTTGTTTTCCTGGTACATAACCTGCTTTTTGAATTGCTTCTAAAATCACCTCAATGGCTTCTTCATCATGTTTTAAGTGTGGTGCAAATCCACCTTCATCTCCTACTGCTACTGATAGTCCTTTTTCTTGTAGCACCTTTTTTAGCGTATGATAAATTTCAGCTCCCATACGAATAGCATTTTGAAATGTATCTGCTCCTATTGGTACTATCATAAATTCTTGTATACTAATAGTATTATCCGAATGTTTCCCTCCATTTAATATATTCATCATAGGAATAGGAAGTCTTTTTGCATCTACTCCTCCTATATAATTGTATAGACTCATGTGCAAGGAATTGGCTGCTGCTTTTGCTACAGCAAGCGATACTCCTAATGTGGCATTTGCTCCCAAGTTAGCTTTATTTTCTGTTCCATCTAACTTAAGTAATAATTGGTCTATAGATATTTGATAAAATGCATTTTGTCCTACCAATGCTTGTTTTATTTCTTTATTTACATGTTCTACGGCTTTTTGTACTCCTTTTCCCATATAACGGCTAGTTTCTTTATCTCGTAATTCTACTGCTTCAAAGCTTCCAGTAGAAGCACCTGACGGAACAAGACTCATTCCGCGTAGAACCATCTTCTAGTATTACTTCTACTTGAATAGTAGGATTTCCTCTAGAATCTAACACTTCTATCGCATGTATGTCTTGTATTTTTTTACTATTTTTCATGATATTTTCCTCCCATAAAATTATATTCCTTCTTAGTATGTGCTAAACTTTCCCAAATATGCTATCTTTTTGTTTTTATTTATGGTATAATAGTATTGTCAACCATTTTTTTCTTAAAGGAGGATGCTTATGTCTATGCTTAGGTATTGTCGGAGACACAACATTACGCCACGTCCGTGGCAAAGGGAATTTCCCAACATAGAAAGCGGTGTTATCTATATAAAAACACCAACATCTGCACGTGCAAAGACGCAAGGAGGAGTTCCTCGGAGAATCTGTATTATCCGAAAATATCGGTATTACCAAGAAGAATAATCCTCAAAAAAGCAGGTACCATACTGGCGCCTGCTTTTTTTACAATATTCTTTTAAACTCTTCTAATCGTTTTTCATATGCTTCCATTACTTCTGTTTCAAAGGCTAGTCTTGGATTTTCTACTCCCATTTTGCTTAAAATATATTTGGTAAATAGTGGATTAATAATAAGAATAGGTCCTAATAAATAGGTAGCAATACAATTATTTTGCTGTATTCCTTCTAATTTAGATTCTTTACATAGACCTGTTCCTTTTTCTACTAGTACAAATGGATTTTCTGTATTTTCTCCATAACTTTGCGTAAATTGATTTTTAAACCCTACTATTTCTATGTCTTCTTGCTGTTTCATCTTACCTAGCACCATATCGTTCCAACGATGCATCATATCACGTTTTGCATGAATTGGAAAAATTCCTAATCCTTCTATTTTTTCTCCATTTTCTTTTTCTATGTAGTTTCCAAATATCTCTAGACTATTTCCGGTTAATAACATTACCGTGTTTTGGTCGATTACTTCTTGCAAACGTTTCCTGTAATTTTTTAATTTACTAATTGCTCTTTCTTGCATAGTTTCTGTCATAGGACCTAAGTAGATTAAGTTTACCTCTTCTTTTACAAAAACCGGTTCTTGGTCAAATGCAGTTTCAATAAACTCCGCTTCTGGTAAGCATTTTTGCAAATATTTCATATTAGCTAAGTCGCCATATAAATTACAGAATTCTGGAAATAATACTTCAATTTTCATGTTGCATTTCCCCTTTCTTTTGCGCATCTTCTACGATTCTTTGTCTTACTCTTTCTTTTACCTTTTTTGCTAGGTCAAAGGCATATAGGTCATGCAAAATAAAAATGGTTTCTATGTTTTCTAATTCAACTTTTTCGGCTACTTCTTTTTCTTCACGCATACAAAGTAACTTCTTTTCTTCTATACCTGCCATTAATAATCTTACTTTATCGTCTAAATAGCGAGCCCCTCCTACTACAATTTGGCAAATAGTTTCGTCCTTTAAAAATTCAAAGTCAGTATCATATAGCCATGTAACATTTTCGGAAGAATTTACTGCTTCATGCAGGTCATCTAGTAATAAAATAACGGCTTTTTTTCCTGGCTCTTTTTTTACATAATCAAATACACGGGAGCAAGCAATTGGGTTTTGCCCTTTTGCTAAATGCATCATTACTTTTATTCCTTCTATCGTTTCTTCTGAGAATCTTGTTTCTACCACTTTTAATTTTGCTATTGATTGTTGTAATTTTTCTTTTTCGATTCCTAATTCTCGTAATACAGCAATAGCAGCAAGTGTGTTATAAATATTAATAATATTATTACTAATACATGGATATACTGTTTCTTCTTTTTTTTCTTTTACCGTCATTTTTTTGGATTCTAAATCCAAATTTGTTATTTGATAATCTATATTAGGAGAAGCAAAATCACAATTTGGACAATGTGCTTTCCCTATATGATTATATCTTACATAATCATATTCTAATTTGGTATTACACTTAGGACATACAATAATATCACGTACTATGTTTTGTGCTTCTTTGGTGTCAGTATCTAGCCTATCGATTCCAAAGTAAACTCTTGGATTATTGGGTGCAAGATTCGCTGTGATTAAATCGTCTCCATTTAATATCATTTTGGTTTCTTTTGGTATTGCTTCATTTAAAATACTAGCAATAAATTCGGTGTGTGCATTTCTCTTAATAGAGTCACGGAATAAGTTAGTACATAAAATATAGTTTGGTTTCATATATGGGTATATTTTTTTAGAACTTCTTTCATCCACCTCAAAAACAGCTATTTTTTTTCTTTGTTTTCCACGTAGAGTAGCTCCTTCTATTAAACTACTGGCAATTCCAGCATTAATGTTGGAACCTAAACGATTATTTAATGTTTCTACTTGGTTATCTTCTAATATATCATTTATCATATTACATACGGTTGTTTTTCCATTGGTACCTGTTACACAAATAATAGTTTCTGGTTTTTCTATTCTCCCAATAAAATCGGGACAAAGGGTAACAGCAATTTTCCCTGGAAAATACGTAGCATCTCTTTTTAGCATTTTTAATGCCCATTTTGCAAGTTTTGCAAGGTAAAATGCAAGATAATATCGAATATGTTGCATAACTTCCCCTTTCTTATCTTTCTTGTTCTTTTTTCTCTTTCATGATAGATAACATGTACAAGATACTTGGTTCCTTTACTTCTTTTTCTTCTACTTTTTGTGTTAAGCTTTCTGCTAATGCTTTATCTTCTTCTATAGCTTCTTGTATACATTGTTTTAATTTTGTTCGCTCTTTTATACATTCTTCTATTCTTTTTTCATTTTCTTCATATTGCCTAGATTCTTCATCTGTAAAATCTCTTCTGGCATTTGCTACCATTCTGTCAATATACGTATTACGGGTAGATAATGCCTTTTGTAATCTACCTATTTCTTCCATCCTTCGTATCATTTGTAACATGCTTTCTTTTTCCATTTACTTTCCTCATTTCTTTATATAACTGGATGAATACTCGTTTGTATCATCTCTTTTAATATATTGGCACTTGCTTCTAACTTTTCTTGCTCTTCTTTGGTTAATGGTAATGTTAAAATATCCGTAATACCGGTATTATTAATCACTGCAGGTACACCTATATAAATGCCGTCTATTCCATATTGTCCTTGCAAATACGTAGAAACGGTTAAAATGGCATTTTCGTTATTTAAAATAGCTTTTATAATTCTAGTAAGAGAAATTCCTATTGCATAGTAAGTTGCTTTTTTGTACTGAATAATTTGATAAGCAGCATCTCTTACTTGCTGATGAATTTCATCTAGTTTTTCTTGTGTTTCTCCTCTTTCTTTCATGATTTGTAACAAGCTTTTACTTCCTACATAACAATGCGTCCATGGAACAAAAGAAGAATCTCCATGTTCTCCCATAATATAGGCATGAATATTTTTAGGAGAAACCGATAAGTAGTCACTAATAATATAACGAAGTCTTGCTGTATCTAATACCGTTCCAGAACCTATTACTCTATTTGCTGGAAATCCAGATACTTTTTGTACCACATAGGTCATTAAATCTACAGGGTTACTTGCAATTAAGAAAATACCGTCAAAACCACTATCTACTACTTGTTTGGTTATATCTTTCATAATTTTGGCATTAATTTGTGCTAGTTCTAATCTTGTTTGTCCTGGTTTTTGAGAAACTCCGGCAGTAATTACTACCAAATTAGCATCTTTACAATCTTTGTAGTCTCCTGCATAAATTTCCATTCTGCTTGATGCAAAAGGTAGTCCATGGTTTAAGTCCATTGCCTCTCCCATAGTTTTATTTTTGTCAATATCAATCAAAACTAATTCGTCTACTCCTCCTTGGTTTAGTAAAGAATATGCCATGCTCATTCCTACAAAGCCTGTCCCTACTAATACTACTTTTCTTTTTTCAACCATTTTCTATCCTCTCCTTTTTTCGATATTTAAATACTTTTTGGTACACGATATATAAATAGTTAAATACAAAATTGAAATACAAAATCCTGCCAGCACATCACTAGCATAGTGTACCCCTAAATAGATTCTGCTAATTCCAATACAAATAATTAGCATAGATATTATACTACATATTCCCCATTTTAGGTAGATATTATCCACTTTTTTATATACTAAATAAATAATGTAGCCATAAAAAGCCATACTTACCATACTATGTCCCGAAGGAAAACTAAAACCCGTTTCCGCAATAAGACGGTACCCTTCTGGCCTTGGTCTTTCAAAAATATTTTTTAATACAATATTTAGTATGGTAATACAAAGTAAATTTAGAGCCATACAAATACCATATTTTTTATTCTTTATTCCCAAAAGTGCTACTAAGCAAATAAGTACTACCACTATCACGTCACCGAAACTCTGTAACCCATTTAAAAAATGTGGTTAATGGTTCTGACATATATTGCGAGATGCTATGGTAAACCCACGTATCCCACTTTGTAATACACTGTTTTACTATTTCACTCCACATAACTTTCATCCTATTTTAATTTTGCCTCATTATATCATATTTATAAAAAATATTCATTATTTTTTTATAAATATACCCGTATAGGACAAACATACTTTACATACCATTAAACACAGTAACTACTTTTCCAATTTAACTATAGTAAATTTGGAAAAAATGTGATATACTTATGCTAATTAACAATATTTTTTATACTAAAATTTGGGAGTGATTATTTTGAAGTTATCATCCAACAAAGAAACATTAGCAGAAAGTAAAATTATTTTGCTTTACCTACTAAACAAAATTCAAAAACCAGTCACGAATGATGTTTTATTAAAACTTGTTACCAATATTACCGATATCAATTACTTCTATTTTCAACAATTTTTATTAGACTTAATTGATTCTCGTTATGTTGCAAGCTATGTAAAAGAAGGAGACAAGGAAATAATTTATGAAATCACAAGAGAAGGAAAAGAAATTTTAGAATTAACACAAGATATTATTCCTGGAATTATTAAGTTAAAAATTGATAGTAATTTTAAAAAAGAACTAGAAACCGTAGAAGAAGAGTTTTCTATTTCTTCTGAATTCATCCCTACCGATGAAACACATTTTACCGTTACTTGTAAAGTAAATGAAAATAGTAATAGTATTTTTGAAGTAAAAATTTTTGCAGGTTCTAGAGACACAGCAAAAGCCATTTGCGATAATTGGAACCATCGTGCTATTGATATTTATCCTAAAATTATTGAATTATTAACACATGAGTATTAAGTCTTGCATGTACTTAATTATTTTGTGCTATTGCTATAACTTATCTTGCATCTCAAAAAGAGCGTATCCTTTTTGTAAGGATACACTCTTTTTTAATATTGTCTTCCCCATGTTACCATAGTTTTAGCAGGTTTTCCACAACATACGCATGTATCAGAAATATGTTCTTGTTCGAATGGAATACATCTAGAATGAGCTCCTGTCATTTCTTTTATTTTATCCTCGCATGCTTCATCCCCACACCACATTGCTTTTACATATCCTTGGTTTTCGTCTAAATTTTTAGCAAATTCCTCCATGGTTGTTGCTGTAGTGGTTCTCTTTTCTTTGATTTGTAAACATTCTTGATACATATTATTTTGAATTTCTTCTAATAAGCTTCCTAATTTTTTTTCTATTTCCGTTAAAGAAATGCTAAGTTTTTCTCCGGTATCTCTTCTTACTACCATGCAAACTCCATTTTCTATATCTCTTGGTCCTAACTCTATTCTAACTGGAACTCCACGCATTTCCCAATCGTTAAATTTATATCCTGGTGTATAATTATCTCTACTATCTAGTTCCATACGATAGGTTTTCTTTAAGGTTTGGAATAATTCTGTTGCTTTTTCTAGTACTCCTTCTTTTTGCATTGCAACAGGAATAATTACGGCTTGAATTGGTGCTACTCTTGGTGGAAGTTTTAATCCTCTATTATCACCATGTGCCATAATAACACCACCAATTAGTCTTGTACTAATTCCCCAAGATGTTTGATAAGCATATCTTTGTTTTCCTTCTCTATCTTGAAATTGAATATCAAAATTCTTCGTAAAATTTTGTCCAAAGTAATGAGAAGTACCTGCTTGCAAAGCTCTACCATCATGCATTAAAGACTCTACTGTATAAGTAGCTTCTGCTCCTGCAAATTTTTCGTTTGGAGTTTTTACACCTTTTAAAACCGGAATTGCTAATAAATTTTCTATTACATCTGCATAAATGTCTAAAATTTTTAATGTAAATTCTTTTGCTTCTTCTTCTGTTTCGTGAATCGTATGTCCTTCTTGCCACAAGAACTCTCTAGAACGTAAAAATGGTCTGGTTTCTTTTTCCCAACGAAATACATTACACCATTGGTTATATAGCATTGGTAAATCTCTCCAAGAAGTAAGCCATTTAGAATATAGGGTAGAAAACATAGTTTCTGAAGTAGGTCTAATACAAAGTTTTTCTTCTAATACTTGCTGACCTCCTTCTGTTACCCAAGCCACTTCTGGGGCAAACCCTTCTACGTGTTCTTTTTCCTTGTTTAATAAATGTTCTGGAATTAGGAGTGGTAAATATACATTTTTTACTCCTATTTGTTTAAATTTTTCATCTGTATATTTTTGAATATTTTCCCAAATAGCATAGCCATAAGGTTTTATAGCAATACATCCTTTGGTATCGGTATAATCAGCAAGTTCTGCTTTGCGTACAATATCGGTATACCACTGTGCAAAATCTTCTTCTATATTGGTAATCTCTTTTACAAATTCTTTTTCTTTACTCATTTTCATTCCTCTCTTCTTTATTCACATTTGCCATATTTATTTCTTCTTCCAATGTTACCACTGGCTCTTCTATCTCCTCCCTTTCGGGATTTGGAGCCTCTTTGGTAGCTTCGGTAAACTCTTCTAATACAATTTGCTCATTTTCATCTAGTTTATATCTTGGAAGTTCTGGTAAATCTTCTAAAGAAGAATAGCCAAACATCTTAAAAAATTCACTAGATACCTGATACGTATTTGGTCTTCCTGGTGCGTCTAATCTGCCAGCTTCTTCAATTAGTCCAAATTCTAGTAATTTATAAATACTAGCATCTGCATTTACTCCACGGATAGACTCTATTTCTGCACGCGTTATTTTCGGATTGTATGCTATAATAGCTAGTGTTTCTAACGATGCAGTAGATAAGTTTGGTTTTGAACGTTTATCTAGCACCTGATAAATATATTCATAATATTCTTTTTTACTACATAATTGATAGCCGTCTTCTATGCTAATTAATTCTATTCCTCTGGCATTTGCTACATAATCTGCCTTCATGCTTTCTGCAATAGTAACAACATCTTCTGGTTCTACTTCTAAACAAATAGCAAGTTCACGCTTACTTACTTTTCTGCCAGCAGCAAATAAAACAGCCTCCATAATTGCCTTTGCTTTTTCTATTTCCATTTTTAACCCTTCTTTTTTATTTACACTACCATTATGCCACGGATTTTGGCTACTGTCAATGCTTTACATCGCAAAAAAAGACTAAAACAGATATGTTTTAGCCTAACTTTACCTATTCTTTTTTTCTATTTGTTTTTCTTTCCAAATGTTATTTCTTGAAATAAGAAATCATGTACTTTTTTAAATGTAATTTCTTGGTGTAAGAAAGCATTTATTTCATCTTCTACTTTTTGTTGTTTTGGTGTTAATTCCACTGTTATTTCTTGGAATAAGAAATTTTTAATTTTAGTCCATACACTTACTTGTGATGGTAAATTACTTGCTACTGTAAATCCATTGTTTGCTACATTAGCACCTAATTCTCCACCTACAGTGCCTGCATTTTCTTGTATTTCTGCACCAGGGATTTTATTTTCTTCCATTTCTTTTCCTCCTTTGTAATTCATAATAAAATTGTTATCATAATACTTATACTACATTTTTTGCAATTTAGCAAGTAAATTTTGCTATTTTTTTATTACAATTATATTACAGTGGCATTACAAACGTTTTTCTACTGTTACTTTCCTAGTAAAGTAAGTCCATTTGCTCCTGTAATAGTTACCTTTGTAATAGTATTTTCTAGCTGTTCTTGCGTATTTATCTTTACTTCTTCGTAATTGGTAGTATGTCCTATATAGTAGCCATCTTTGTATTCTTCCCATAATACTTCCACTACCTTGCCAAATTCCTTTTTGTTCTGCTCTTGTTGGTTTTTATCTGATAACTCTAATAACCTATTGCTTCTTATTTCTTTTTTATTTCCATCTATTTGTTCTTTCATTTGTGCAGCTTTTGTTCCGCTTCTTGGAGAATACTTAAACACATGCATTTTATAAAACTGTACCTTTTGTAAAAATTGGTAGGTTTCTTCGAATTCTTCCTCTGTTTCCCCAGGGAATCCAACAATAATATCCGTTGTAAGCGATACATTTGGATAAGCCTGTCGTAACATGGTTACCACTTCATAAAATTCCTCTGTGGTATAACGTCTATTCATTCTAGCTAATGTAGCATTACACCCACTTTGTAAGGATAAATGAAAATGATCACATATTTTTTCTAATTTCACCAATCGCTCTATAAACTCTTTTGTCATTAGTTTTGGCTCTAAAGACCCAAGACGAATTCTTTGTATGGTAGGAACTGCATTTAAGGCTTCTAGTAAATGAATTAAACTAATATTTCCTGGTAAATCTTTTCCATAGGAAGCAATATGTATTCCGGTAATAACAATTTCTTTTACTCCTTTTTTGCTTATTTCTTCTGCTTCTTTTACCACACTCTCTATTTTTCTGCTTCTTACTCTTCCTCTTGCATAAGGAATAATACAATAAGAGCAAAAACGGTCGCAACCATCTTGTACCTTAATAGCTGCCCTGTTTTTATCCGTATAGGTAATCGTACCAAAATCTTGAAACTCTCGCATTTGCATAACATCGGTCACTACTTCTTCTCTTTTCTTTTCTTTCCTATACTTTTCTACATATGCCACAATATTGTTTTTTTCGTTTGTACCTAGTATTAGATCTATTTCTGGTATTTGTTCTAACTTTTCTTTTCCCACTTGTGCATAACACCCTACTGCTACTAAGGTGCTTACAGGGTTCTGTTTTTTCGCTCTTCTTAACATTTCTCTAGACTTTTTATCCGACATATTGGTTACCGTGCAAGTATTAATAATATAAATATCGGCTTTTTCTTCAAAATCTACTAACTCATAACCATGCTCTTGAAACTGCTGTATCATGGCATTGGTTTCATATTGGTTTACCTTACATCCTAAGGTATAAAAAGCTACTTTTTTTTCTGCTTGTATTGTTTCTTCTTTTTCCATTTTTCTCATCCTTTTCTTATCTCCTGTTTTGTATCTGAAAAAAAGAGCTTTTGCTCTGCTCTTTTTATCTTCTTCTTTTATTATCTAAAGAATCTAAATTATCTAATGCTTTGCCTGTACCTAGTGCTACACAAGATACAGCATCTTGTGCTATCATCACATTAATTCCTGTTTTTTCTTGTAATAACTTATCTAGTCCATCTACTAGGCATCCTCCACCTGTCATATAAATGCCTTTATCACTAATATCGGCAGCTAGTTCTGGAGGGGTTCTTTCTAATACAGAATGTACGGCATCCACAATTAACATTGCTGGTTCTAGTAATGCTTCCATCATCTCACTAGAATATACGGTTATCGTTTTTGGAAGACCTGTAATTAAATCTCTACCACGAATATCCATTTCCATATCTTGAATTTTAGGGTATACGCAACCAATATTTACTTTTAAATCTTCTGCCGTTCTTTCTCCTATCATCATATTGTGTTTACGTTTGATATATTTTACAATTGCCTCATCAAACTTATCTCCTGCAACCTTTAGTGAAGTACTTACTACACTACCTCCTAAAGAAATAACTGCAATATCGGTAGTACCTCCACCTATATCTACTACCATATTTCCACAAGGCTTAGAAATATCAATTCCTGCACCAATAGCAGCAGCAATTGGCTCTTCTATTAAATATACCCTTCTAGCTCCTGCCTGTGTTGCAGCATCTACAACAGCTTTTTTCTCTACTTCTGTTACTTGTGAAGGAATACAAATCATAATTCTAGGAGCAAAAATAAATTTGCCACAAACCTTGTTAATAAAATACTTTAGCATTTTTTCTGTAACAGTATAGTCGGAAATAACTCCTTCTCTTAATGGTCTTGTTGCCACAATGTTGCCAGGTGTCCTACCAAGCATTCTTCTAGCTTCTTGCCCAACCGCTAAAACATTTCCATTAGTATTATCTACTGCTACAACAGAAGGCTCGCGAAGAACAATCCCCTTTCCTTTCACATAAGCAATAACAGTAGCCGTACCTAAATCTATTCCAATATCTTGACCAAAGCCAAACATGCACATCTTCCTCCCAAAATTTATTACTAGTTATATTATTACAATTTTGTTACAATTATATTACATTAAATGCAAAATAGCAATGTTTTTTTTGGAAAAAATTTAGAAATTAGAATAAGAAATGTATTAAAATAAGTCCTGAAAATATTGCATAAATTCCTTTAAAGTTATCAAATATATGTGTTCCTTCGCTAGTATCTATTACAGCTTCTTTGGTTACATTTACACGAAAGCTTTTTACTTCTTGGAAACGAAAATCTATTTCAAAATCGCGTGTTTCTCCTTGTTTTAAGTTTTCTACTTTAGCAAACTTAGTACCCAAGTCGTTATCTCTTTCTGAATAGCAATTTACCTTTACATACAATACATCAATATCTTCTCCTGTGTTATTCGTAATATTTCCCTTGATGTAACCATTCATATAGGTTGCCTTTGCCTCTGTTATTTCTATTTTAGGCGAATTTATTTCTATTGTATAATCCTCAATAGGATGATACGTAGTTTTGATATACGCAAAGGTTAAAAAATCTAAAAAAAAGTATAGCACAATAAAAATTGCCCCAAATTGTAAAAAACGTTTCAACGTATTATTCATCTTTTTATCCCCATTTCTTGCTAATCTACGAATATTGTACCAAATTTTTAGCAAAAAGTCAATTTATGTAAAACGCTCTTACCTAATTGGTTAATAGGATTAGTAAAATAAAGTAAAAGACTAGAAACTATTTGTTTTCTAGTCTTGTTAATCTCCTTGTTATTAATCCCATTTTATGTAGTATGTTACATTTTTCTAAATACTCCAATTACTTTACCAAGTATCTCGCAATTTGGTACAATAATTGGATCCATTGTACTATTTTCTGGTTGTAAGCGTATATGGTCTTTTTCTTTGTAAAAAGTTTTTACAGTTGCCTCATCTTCTATTAATGCTACAACAATCTCGCCATTGTTTGCTGTGTTTTGTTTTTTTACTAAAATGTAGTCACCATTTAAGATACCAGCTTCTATCATACTTTCTCCACGAACGGTTAGCATAAAACTTTCACTGTTTCCTACAAAGTCTACTGGAATTGGGAAAGTGTCTGTTACATTTTCCACTGCCAAAATAGGTGCACCTGCTGTAATTTTACCAATAACAGGAACTTCTACAAGCTCTTTTCCAGAATAAAAGTCTTTTCCTTCTTGGGATGGAGTTTTGCCATTTTCGCTTTTTAATAATTTTAAAGTTCTTCCTTTTTGATTTTCTTTTTTAATATAACCTTTTTGTTCTAATTTTGCTAAATACCCATGTACGGTTGCGGTAGAACTTAAGCCCACTGCCTTTCCAATTTCTCTAACAGAAGGTGGATAAGAATTTTCTTTTACTTGTTTTTCTATAAAACGTAAAATTGCTTTTTCTCTTTTACTTAGCACGTTTGAATCTTTCTTTTTCAAAATAACACCACTCCTAATTTCTTTATTTGACAATATCTTATCATACAAACATTTAAATGTCAAACAAAAGTTTTAAAAAAGTTTCTTTTGTATGTGTCAAGTGAATGTAGGCAATTTTTTTA
>UMJJ01068234.1_pt1 | contig 45654 bp, 40 predicted proteins | sample 1966051 | NCBI WGS metagenome assembly UMJJ01 (sample SAMEA4836147, study PRJEB28245) | human gut metagenome | biome: gut microbiome; material: fecal sample | place: Denmark | collected 2008
CAGGCTACATGCAAGCGGGATCAGGAGAAGAGAACCGCCGGCAACACCGGAAGCTCCGGCCGCACTGGCCGCTGCAAGAACGCACATGATGAGCGCGCTTCCGATAGAAACCTTGATATCCAGGGTGTTGGCTGCCGCCAGGGCCATGGTGGAGATGGTGATCGCCGCACCGGCCATGTTGACAGTGGAACCAAGGGGGATGGAGATGGAGTATGTATCCTCATCCAGACCAAGCTTCCGGCACAGTTCCATGTTAACCGGGATATTAGCCGCGGAACTTCTGGTGAAGAACGCGGTGATAAAGCTTTCCTTCAGACAGGTGAAGATCAGCTTGTACGGGTTCTTGTGGATAAACAGGAACACAATGATGGGGTTGACAATGAAGACAACCGCTGCCATGGTTCCAACCAGTACCAGGATCAGACGTCCGTATCCCAGAAGCACTTCCAGTCCCTGCTCAGAGATGGTAGTGAAGATCAGGCCCATGATACCAAAAGGCGCGCAACTGATCACCCATTTTACTGCGATGGATACCGCGTCGGAGATATTCTCCAGGGCATTCTTGGTTCCTTCGCTGGCGCCCTTGAGGGCGATACCAAAGATGATGGCCCATGCCAGGATACCGATGTAGTTGGCGTTCACAATGGCATTTACCGGATTGTCAACCAGGTTCATAAGAAGGTTGGTCAATACTTCGGTGACGCCACTTGGAGGTGCCACATCACTGGTGTTGGTGCTCTCTGAGAAGGTAAGTGTAATGGGGAAGAGGCGGCTTGCGATTACGGCACAGGCTGCTGCCACTACATTTCCTACCAGATACAGGACTACGATGACTTTCAGGTTGGTCTTCTGTCCTTTTCCCATGTGACACAGAGAACTCATGACCAGGAAGAAGACCAGGATCGGGGCGATCCCGCGCAGAGCCCCGACGAACAGGTCACCGAGAATGGAGATACCGGTTGCCTGGGGAATGGTAAGTCCCAGGATGATACCGATGATCAGGCCACAGATGATCCGTTTGACAAGGCTTATGCTGTTCCATTTTTTGATTACGTTTTTAACTGTTTCCATACCTCTCTCACTTTCTTTCTTTTTTGCCTTTACGCTCATGATCGCTAAGATAACGTTAAGACATTGCTTTCTATTAATATTACAGGAAAGAGGAGGATTTGTAAATAATAACTATAAATTTTTTTGAAACAATTGAGTTTCTGTGCGGTTTGCACAGCCGCAAAAAAAGCACCTGTCCATGGATGGAACAGGTGCTTTTTGCAGCCTATGTAATTGTTTGCTCTTAACCGCTTCGGATTACAGGATCTTGATTTCCGGATCAAAAGGCTTGTCAGCGTAGCGCTCCGGATGGATCCGTCTGTCGCGGAAGTCCGCGATGGCGGTGTAGAGAACGTCGGTAGAAGAGTTCACACCGGTCTCGCAGGAATCCTGGATAACACCGATGATGAAACCTACACCAACAACCTGCATGGAGATATCATCCGGGATACCAAACAGACTACATGCAAGCGGGATCAGCAGCAGGGAACCGCCGGCAACACCGGAAGCTCCGGCCGCGCTGGCCGCTGCAAGAACGCACATGATAAGCGCGCTTCCGATAGAAACATGGATATCCAGGGTGTTGGCTGCCGCCAGGGCCATGGTGGAGATGGTGATCGCCGCACCGGCCATATTTACGGTAGCGCCAAGGGGAATGGAGATGGAGTAGGTATCCTCGTCCAGACCCAGTCTCTCGCACAGTCTCATGTTTACCGGGATATTGGCCGCGGAACTTCTGGTGAAGAACGCGGTGATAAAGCTTTCCTTCAGGCAGGTGAATACCAGCTTGAACGGATTCTTGCGGATGAACAGGAATACAATGATGGGGTTGACAATAAATACAACCACAGCCATGGTTCCAACCAGTACCAGGATCAGACGTCCGTATCCGAGAAGAACGGAAAGTCCCTGCTCGGAGATGGTGGTGAAGATCAGGCCCATGATACCGAATGGCGCGCAGCTGATCACCCACTGTACTGCGATGGATACTGCGTCAGAGATATGCTCCAGCGCATTCTTGGTTCCCTCGCCTGCGCCTTTCAGAGCAACACCAAATACGATAGCCCAGAACAGGATACCGATGTAGTTGGCCTGCACGATGGCATTTACCGGATTGTCAACCAGGTTCATAAGCAGGTTGGTCAATACTTCGGTGACGCCGCTTGGAGGCGCTACGTCGCTGGTGTCAGTGTTGTCTGTGAAAGTAAGTACGATCGGGAAGATGTGACTTGCGATCACGGCACAGGCCGCTGCCAGTACGTTACCTGCCATATAGAGGATAACGATCATCTTCATATTTGTCTTCTGGCCTTTTCCCATATGGCACAGAGCGCTCATAACCAGGAAGAATACCAGAACCGGAGCGATTCCCCGCAGGGCTCCGACGAACAGATCTCCCAGGATGGAGATACCGGTTGCCTGTGGAACGGTAAGTCCAAGGATGATACCAATGATCAGTCCGCAGATGATCCGTTTTACCAGACTGATGCTGTTCCATTTCTGAAGAATATTTTTAACTGTTTGCATTGTACTTCGCAGATATTGCTATCTGCCACCTCTCTTTCCTCTAGATTTTGTTTTCCCCCGCTTGGAGAAAACGCTATAAGGATTATAATTTATCCGGCTTAATTTGTGAACATGAAAAGGCGTATTAACAAAATCTTAGCGAATTATAAACATATTTGTAGAAAATTTAACGAGAGCGGAAACGTTGTTTGTGCAACTTTGGTAAAATTCATTGTGCAAAGGAAAAATGGTGTGCTATAATAAAAAAAGAAAATCGTCTTGGGGACGAAAATTTATGGGAGGTACATCAAAATGAGTGTAAACAATGACGGCTTAATGTGGGCGCTTGTCAAGGAGAAACCGGAAGAAGGTCTGTGGATGAAGCGTGTTCCGATCCCGGAGGTGGGACCTAACGACGTGAAGATCAAGATCCACAAAACAGCGATCTGCGGAACAGACGTACATATCTGGCAGTGGAATGACTGGGCGCAGCATACGATCCCCATCGGACTTACCGCCGGACATGAATATGTAGGAGAAGTTGTTGAGGTTGGAGCAGGCGTGAAAGGCTTCAATATCGGCGATCTGGTTTCCGGTGAGGGACATATCACCTGCGGCAAGTGCCGGAACTGTCTGGAAGGCCACAAAGAGAACTGTAAGGACGCCAAGGGCGTAGGCGTGAACAGAAACGGAGCTTTCGCCGAGTACCTGGTGATCCCGGCTTCCAACGTATGGCCCTGCAACCCCAACATCCCGGAGGAGATGTACGCCATCTTCGATCCATTTGGAAATGCGACCCATACAGCGCTTTCCTATGATGTATTGGGCGAGGACGTGCTGATCGCAGGCGCAGGTCCCATCGGAATGATGGCAGCGGCTATCGTGAAGTTCGCAGGCGCAAGACACGTGGTTGTGACAGACTTCAACCAGTATCGTCTGGACCTGGCTAAGAAGCTGGGCGCTACAAGAACGGTGAATCTGGGAGAGGAGAAGCTTCCGGATGTTATGAAAGAGATCGGCATGACCGAAGGATTTGACGTAGGACTTGAGATGTCCGGTTCCCAGGCGGGTCTTCACGACATGATCCACAACATGAAGCACGGCGGCAAGATCGCGCTTCTTGGCCTGCAGAGAACAGACGCTACCGTAGACCTGGAGACCGTGATCTTCAATGGCTTGAACCTGCGCGGTATCTACGGACGGAAGGTATGGGATACCTGGTATAAGATGTCCATGATGATCCAGGCTGGTCTGGATATTTCTGAAGTGATCACACACCACTTCGATATCAAAGACTTTGCCAAGGGCTTCGAGGCAATGATCTCCGGAGAGTCCGGCAAGGTAATCCTGGACTGGTCACATGTAAATGACTAAGCTGTCCCGCAGATCCGGACGCAAATGATTCCTGCATCAGATGCAGAGACAAGAATGGAAATAATATAGAAGGAAGGTCGATAGAAATGGCAAGGAAAGACGATATTTTAAACATTTACGCCAAAGAGGTGGAAGGGATCAAAGAGGCAGGGCTCTTTAAAGGCGAGGCTCCCTTTGTTTCTCCCCAGGGCGCGAGAGTGAAGATGGAAGACGGAAGAGAGCTTCTGTGTATGTGCGCCAACAACTATCTGGGACTTGGCGACAGCCCGAGACTGATCGAGGCGGCGAAGAAGACATACGACGCAAAAGGATTTGGCGTTGCTTCCGTACGTTTCATCTGTGGAACTCAGGATATCCACAAACAGCTGGAGCAGAAGATCTCCAAATTCCTGGGAACAGATGACACCATCCTGTACTCTTCCTGTTTCGACGCTAACGGCGGACTCTTTGAGACGATCCTGACAGCGGACGACGCAGTAATCAGTGACGAGCTGAACCACGCTTCCATCATCGACGGCGTTCGTCTTTGCAAAGCAAAACGGTTCCGTTATAAAAACAACGATATGGAAGACCTGGAGGCCAAGCTGAAAGAAGCAGATGAAGCCGGCGCGCGCATCAAACTGATCGCCACCGACGGCGTGTTCTCCATGGACGGTATCATCTGTAACCTGAAAGGTGTCTGCGATCTGGCAGATAAATACAATGCGCTGGTTATGGTCGATGACAGCCACGCAGTTGGATTCGTCGGCAAGACCGGACGTGGAACTCCGGAGTATTGCGGCGTGCAGGGCCGTGTGGACATCATCACCGGAACCCTGGGCAAGGCGCTGGGAGGAGCTTCCGGCGGATATACATCCGGACGCAAGGAGATCATCGATCTGCTCCGTCAGCGCAGCCGTCCGTATCTGTTCTCCAACTCTCTGGCACCGGCCATCGTAGGCGCCAGCCTGGAGCTTTTCGATATGCTGGATGAGAGCACAGAGCTTCGTGATCATCTTGAGGAAGTAACCGCATATTATCGGAAAGAGCTGGAAGACAACGGCTTCGATATTATCCCGGGAACTCATCCCTGCGTACCGGTAATGCTCTATGATGAGAAGACCGCCGCAGAATTTGCGAAACGGATGATGGATAAGGGCGTTTACGTCGTAGCATTCTCCTATCCGGTAGTGCCGAAGGGTAAGGCAAGAATCCGTACTCAGGTTTGCGCAAGCCACACGAAAGAAGACATCGATTTCATCGTGAAGTGCTTCAAAGAAGTAAGAGAAGAGATGAAGTAAATTTTTTTATTGTTAATCCAGGACGTAGCCTTTTGCAAAAAGGCTACGTCCTGGATTAACATTTACGGTGTACCAAAATGAAGAATGGGGTGTACCAAAATGAAAACTGACCTGTACCAAAATGAAAGGAGGAACTGTTTTGCCACTTAAGCGGCGTCAGAAAAGCGGTACAGATCTATATCATGTAATAGCAAAAGGGATTAATAAGGAAAGAACTTTTAATCAATCTAGAGAAAAGACATATCTAAAGAAAATCATCAAAAAAATTAAGAAGAAATATGAAAATGTTGAGATATATGCTTATTGCATTATGTCCAATCACATCCACTTGATTCTCAAGGCGGAATTTCCAGAGTTATCATTATTTATGGCAGCTGTTTTGGCTGAATATGCAAATTACTACAATTATAAGCATCATAGAAATGGGCACGTATTTCAAAATCGTTTTGTCAGTGAATGTATAGAAACAGAGCGGTATTTTTGGAATTGCTTGCGGTATATCCATTTAAATCCAGTGAAAGCCAGGGTAGTAAAAGAGGCGGCAAGATATCAGTATAGCAGCATGATGGAATACAAAAGCGGGACACCGGATATCCTGCATGAGAAAGCAGTTGCATTTTATAAGAAGGAATTCGGTATATACAGTGAATTTGAGGAATTTCACAAACAACGACAAAGAGAATTATATATTGATATCCCGGATGAAGTTTCCATGCAGCAGAACGAAATTGCGCTCTTGATTGCAGAAGACTTGTTTAAAACGAGAAATTTGTCCAAATTAACTCAGGTTTTTGAAGAAAGTGAAATCCGGAAAGTATATCTTCAGGAGTTGATGAGAACCCTGAAGATATCAGAAAGAAAGGCAAAGAAAATCTATGGCATCGTAAAAAAGCAGGTAGAAGAACAAAAAGGTACAGGGTAAAATGCAAAAAGGTACACCCCATTCTTCATTTTGGTACACCGTAAATGTCAATTGAGGACGTAGCAAAATTAAAGAATACTACGTCCTCAATTTATGATATACTACCCTCAGGAGGTTGAACACTATGAACAAAGAAAACGTATGGAAATCCTACACTGCCGCCCAGCTTGACGAGCTGGAGCGCATCAACGCGGACTACCGGGTCTGCCTGGACGCGGGCAAGACCGAGCGGGAATGTATCCGGCTCACGGTCCAGAAGCTTGCCGCCCAGGGCTACCGCGACATCAGCGAAACCGAAGGCCCCATCAAGCCAGGCGACAAGCTCTACGCAGTCTGCATGAATAAAAGTATCGTCATTTTCCAGATGGGCAGGCAGCCCCTGGAGAACGGCATGAACATCCTGGGGGCCCACATCGACTCCCCGCGGATTGACGTAAAGCAGAACCCGCTCTATGAAAATGAAGAGCTGGCTTACCTGGACACCCACTATTACGGAGGGATCAAGAAGTACCAGTGGGTAACTCTTCCCCTGGCGATCCACGGCGTGGTGGTGAGAAAGGACGGTACAACCCAGGAGATCGCCATCGGGGAGAAGGAGGAAGATCCGGTCTTCGTGATCACGGATCTTCTGGTCCACCTGGCCGGAAAGCAGATGGAGAAGAAGGCAAATGCAGTGATCGAGGGCGAGAAACTGGACCTGCTTTTTGGCAGCCGCCCCATTGAGGAGGCCAAAGATCTTGATAAAGAAGAGAAAGAAGCGGTGAAGGCCAACACCCTGGCGCTTCTTGAGAAGTACTACCACATGGAAGAAGAAGATTTTCTCTCCGCGGAGCTGGAGATCGTGCCGGCAGGGAGGGCCAGGGAATGCGGTATAGACCGCAGCATGATCCTTTCCTACGGGCAGGACGACCGGGTGTGCGCCTTCACATCCCTGTTCGCCATGCTGGACACTTTGGAAGTGGATCGCACCGCCTGCTGTATCCTGGTGGACAAGGAAGAGATCGGCAGCGTAGGCGCAACCGGCATGCATTCCCGGTTTTTTGAAAATGTAGTGGCAGAGCTTATTGCCCTTACCGGGGAGCCGTCGGAACTGAAGGTGAGACGGGCGCTCCAGAATTCGAAAATGCTTTCCTCCGACGTGAGCGCGGCGTACGATCCCATGTACGCGGAGGCTTTTGAGAAACGAAGCTCCGCCTTCTTCGGGAAAGGACTGGTGTTCAATAAATTTACAGGAAGCCGGGGCAAAAGCGGCTCTAACGACGCCAACGCCGAGTATCTGGCCCAGATCCGCCGGGTGATGGAGGAAGGAGAAGTAGCCTTTCAGTTCGCGGAGCTTGGTAAGGTGGACGAAGGCGGCGGCGGGACCATCGCCTACATTATGGCAAACTACGGTATGGAAGTGATCGACAGCGGCGTGGCGGTGCTGTCCATGCACGCTCCCTGGGAGGTCACCAGCAAGGCGGACGTCTACGAAGCCTACAAAGGCTACAAGGCATTCCTGCAGATCCGTTAAAGAAGGAATATCTTGGGAGAAACTCTTGACGAATACTGGCAAAACCAGTAAAATAGATGTGCTAATCGTTTAGAGAAACTTTTAAAAAATATTTTAGGAGGTCATGACAAATGGCAAAATGGGTCTATATGTTCACGGAAGGTAACGCGACCATGAGAAACCTTCTTGGTGGAAAAGGCGCGAACCTTGCAGAGATGACAGGTCTCGGTCTTCCGGTTCCGCAGGGATTCACTGTTACAACAGAAGCTTGTACACAGTACTATGAGGACGGCAGACAGATCAACGACGAGATCATGGGTCAGATCATGGAGGCTATGGCGAAGCTGGAGGAGATCACAGGAAAGAAATTCGGAGACAAAGAGAATCCGCTTCTCGTTTCCGTACGTTCCGGAGCAAGAGCTTCCATGCCTGGTATGATGGACACCATCCTGAACCTGGGTCTTAACGAGGAAGTTGTAGAGGCGCTGGCAGAGGCTTCCGGCAATCCGCGCTGGGCTTGGGACTGCTACAGAAGATTTATCCAGATGTACTCCGACGTTGTTATGGAAGTCGGCAAGAAATATTTCGAAGAGCTCATCGACAAGATGAAAGCAGAAAAAGGCGTAACACAGGACGTTGAGCTGACTGCTGAGGATCTGAAGACTCTGGCCGGACAGTTCAAGGCTGAGTACAAAGAGAAGATCGGTACTGATTTCCCGGCAGACGCCAAAGAGCAGCTGGTAGGCGCTGTGAAGGCGGTATTCCGTTCCTGGGACAACCCGAGAGCAAATGTATACCGTCGTGACAACGATATCCCGTATTCCTGGGGAACCGCTGTTAACGTACAGATGATGGCATTCGGTAACATGGGTGATGACTGTGGTACAGGCGTTGCATTTACCCGTGATCCGGCCACCGGAGCAACCGGACTTTTCGGTGAGTTCCTGACCAACGCACAGGGCGAGGACGTTGTTGCAGGCGTTCGTACTCCGATGCACATCTCTGAGATGGAAGAGAAATTCCCGGAGGCTTTCAAGCAGTTCGTAGATGTTTGCAAGACTCTGGAGACACACTACAGAGACATGCAGGATATGGAGTTTACCGTAGAGCACGGCAAACTGTACATGCTGCAGACACGTAACGGTAAGAGAACCGCTCAGGCCGCTCTGAAGATCGCATGTGACCTGGTAGACGAGGGAATGAGATCTGAGGAAGAGGCTGTAGCCATGATCGATCCCCGTAACCTTGACACTCTGCTTCACCCGCAGTTCGACGCGGCTGCCCTGAAGGCCGCTACTCCGATGGGCAAGGGCCTTGGCGCTTCCCCGGGAGCTGCCTGCGGTAAGGTTGTCTTCACTGCTGATGATGCAGTAGAGTGGGCAGAAAGAGGCGAGAAGGTGATCCTGGTTCGTCTGGAGACTTCTCCGGAGGACATCACCGGTATGAAGAGCGCGCAGGGTATCCTGACCGTTCGTGGAGGTATGACCTCTCACGCAGCCGTTGTTGCCCGTGGTATGGGAGAGTGTTGCGTATCCGGATGCGGCGACATCGTAATGGATGAGGCAAATAAGAAATTCACACTGGGCGGCAAGGAGTTCCATGAGGGAGACGCTATCTCCATCGACGGAACCACCGGTAACATCTACGACGGGATCATCCCCACTGTAGACGCTACCATCGCAGGTGAGTTCGGACGGATCATGGAGTGGGCGGACAAGTACCGCACCATGAAGGTTCGTACCAATGCAGATACACCGGCTGACGCGAAGAAGGCCGTTGAGCTTGGCGCTGAGGGTATCGGCCTTTGCCGTACCGAGCATATGTTCTTTGGCGAGGGCAGAATCGATGCATTCCGCGAGATGATCTGTTCCGAGACTGAGGAAGAGAGAGAGAAAGCCCTGGAGAAAGTCCTGCCTTATCAGCAGGGAGACTTCGAGGCGCTGTACGAGGCTCTGGAAGGAAATCCGGTAACCATCCGTTTCCTGGATCCGCCGCTTCACGAGTTCGTTCCTACCGATGAAGAGGACATCAAGAAACTGGCCGACGCTCAGGGCAAGACTGTTGAGCAGATCAAAGCGATCATCGACGGCCTGCACGAGTTCAACCCGATGATGGGTCACCGTGGATGCCGTCTGGCAGTTACTTATCCGGAGATCGCCAAGATGCAGACAAGAGCTGTCATCCGCGCGGCTATCAAAGTACAGAAGGCTCATCCGGAGTGGACCATCAAGCCGGAGATCATGATCCCGCTGGTAGGCGAAGTAAAAGAGCTGAAGTACGTGAAGAAATTCGTTGTTGAGACTGCAGACGAAGAGATCGCGGCAGCAGGCAGCGACCTGAAATACGAAGTAGGTACCATGATCGAGATTCCGAGAGCGGCTCTTACCGCTGACGAGATCGCCAAAGAAGCTGACTTCTTCTGCTTCGGTACCAACGACCTGACTCAGATGACCTTCGGCTTCTCCCGTGACGACGCAGGCAAGTTCCTGAACGCTTACTATGACGCCAAGATCTTCGAGAACGATCCGTTTGCGAAACTGGATCAGACAGGCGTAGGCAAGCTGATGAAGATGGCCATCGAACTTGGCAAACCGGTTAACCCGGCTCTGCACGTAGGTATCTGCGGCGAGCACGGCGGAGACCCGAGCTCTGTTGAGTTCTGCAACAGCATCGGACTTGACTATGTATCCTGCTCACCGTTCCGTGTACCGGTTGCAAGACTGGCAGCGGCTCAGGCAGCGATCGCAAGCAAATAAGTTTAAAAATTCCCAGATGGGGAGATAAAGGAAAGGTCCGCGGGGATTACCCGGCGGACCTTTCTGTCCTGTATTTTGGATCAGGATCAGCAGGAGGTGGGAAATACTATGACAGGGGAAGAAAGACGCGAAGGAATCCTTGAAAGGATCCGCCAGGCGAAAGCGCCTGTGGCGGCAAGGGCGCTGGCAGAGCTCTATGGGGTCAGCCGTCAGGTGATCGTGCAGGATATCGCTCTTATCCGGGCGTCAGGCCATGAGATTTTCTCTACAAACCGGGGATATATCCTTCTGCAGAAGGAAAGACCGGCAGTCCGGGTTTTCAAGGTGTGCCATACGGATGAACAGCTGGAGGATGAATTGCTCAGTATTGTAGATCTTGGGGGCTGTGTGGAAAATGTTGTGGTCAATCATAAGGTATACGGCCGGCTGGAGGCGCATCTGGGGGTTGATTCCAGGCGTCGCGTACAGGATTTTCTGGAAGAACTGCGTAGCGGGAAGTCCAGTCCGCTGAAAAACATCACCTCTGGATATCACTATCATGAGATCCGGGCAGACCGGGAAGAGACACTGGATATGATCGGGAAAATGTTGGAAGAAAAAGGATTTTTGGTGGAAGAGGCAGAGGACTAGATTCCCTTTTCGGCGAAAACAGGCTATAATAGAAACAGAAGAGGAACCCGTAAACCTTATGTCATCTGGGATAGAAAAGGAGGGATTCCTATGACAGAGCACAAGATCATTACCATCGGCAGACAATTTGGAAGCGGCGGCCATGAGATCGGCAATTGCCTGGCCACAAGGCTTAACATTCCGCTCTATGACAACAACCTGGTCCGGATGGTGGCGGAGAAGCTGGATATCCGGGAGGAGACGGCCCAGGCAGTGGATGAGACCACCCTGAACAGCTTCCTGGAGGGCTATGTGCTGGCGCCTATCCAGCGCACCGGGAGCGCGGCGGACGATTATACCCAGCCGCTGACAGAGCAGGTCTACGCGCTGCAGTCCGAGATCATACGGAAGCTGGCGGACCGGGGTCCCTGCGTGATCGTGGGGCGCTGCGGCGACTATGTGCTGCGGGAGTACCCGGGGCTGATCAACGTATTTATCTGCGCGGACCGGGAGGACCGGATCCGGCGGATCGCCCAGCGTTATGATATGTCCGAGCGCAAGGCGGCGGAGAAGATCAAGCGCATCGACCGGGAGCGGCGGTACTACTACGAATCCCACACCGGCATGGAGTGGGGCAGTATCGAGGCCCATCAGGTCCTTTTGAATGTGAGCAGACTGGGGCTTGAGGGGACGGTGGATCTTCTGGAGATGATGTACCGGGCATAGATCCTCCAGGAAAATGACGAGAGAAAGTAGGCTAGATAAGAAATGGACCTGATTATAGAAACCTTATTCCACGCCTGTGTTCACGCAGGCGTGGATTGTTTGAAAATGCTTCCCTTTTTATTTGCGGCGTTCCTTCTGATCGAGGCGCTGGAGCACCACGGTTCCCGGAAGCTGGCCCGGGGGCTTGCAAGGGTGGGAAAGGCAGGGCCGGTTGCAGGTGCTCTTGTGGGCTGTATCCCCCAGTGCGGATTTTCTGTGATCGCAGCCAATCTGTACGCCGGGGGCGTCATTTCCCCGGGGACCCTGCTGGCGGTGTTCGTGGCCACTTCGGATGAAGCGGTGCTGATCCTTCTGGGGAACCCGGGGAGCGCGGGGGAGGTGCTGCCTCTTCTGGCAGGCAAGATCCTGATCGCCGTTCTGGCAGGATATGTGACAGATCTTGTGCTTCGGAGGCGGATCGAAGAGCCCAAGGAAGTGGGAGAGTTGTGCCATCACTGCGGCTGCCACAAGGCGGGAGCGGGTCTGTTGCGGCCGGCTTTGAACCACACGGTGCGGATCTTTCTCTATCTCTTTGTTTTTACTGTGATCCTGAACCTGGTGATCGAAATTTTTGGGATCCGGCAGCTTTCCACATTTCTATTGGGGAACACACCGGTGCAGCCCCTTGCGGCGGCAGTGGTAGGGCTGATCCCCAACTGCGCGGCTTCAGTGATGCTCACCCAGCTTTATTTAAGCGGGGCTATTTCCTTTGCCTCTGTAATGGCCGGTCTGTGCACCGGAGCAGGGGTGGGGCTGATTGTTCTGTTCAAGATGAACGAGAGCAGAAAAGAGAATCTGAAACTGCTGGGTCTTCTTGTGGCGACCGGTATGGCGGCGGGAATGGCGCTGGAGTTGTTGAAATTTTAACGAAATTAGTGGTAAAAACCGGCGATTTACAGGCAAATCGTTGAAAATAGGGCGGAAAGTTGCATTTTAAGGGAAAGGTGCTATAATAGTTCACAGCTAAAGCGGTAAGCTTTAGAGGATTGAGGAGGAATTATCATGGCAACAAAAAAAGCAACCCCAGAGGTGAAGAAGGCCGGCACTGTCAGCACATCCTCAGCAAAGACAGAAACCACCAAGACAGCGGCCGTACAGAAGACAGTTAAGGCAGAACCGGTCAAAGCAGCAGCTAAGGCTCCGGCAGCAGAGAAACCGGCGGCAAAGAAACCGGCTGCGAAGAAGACAGCGGCAAAGAAGACTTCTGCGAAGAAAGACATAAAGGTAAAGGCGATCGTAGAGTACTACGGAAAGCAGGTAGAGGAGAAGGAGATCATCGCCAGCGTGAAGAAAGCATGGACCAAGTCCGGCAGAAAAGTAGGCGAGATCAAGGCCATCGATCTCTACATAAAGCCGGAAGAGGGAGCCGTTTACTATGTGATCAACGGTGTGGACACCGGAGCGGTTGCCTTCTAGGAACATCTGGAAGAAACGGAAAGATTGCGCGGGGCGCAATCTTTTTTCCGTTCGGGGGAAATATAAGTCAGATAATAATATATTTTTATAAAAATATATTGACAAATATAAAATACAGGAGTAGTATAATGACATAAACAATAAACAATATAAGAAAACAGATAAAACATTTGTTGTAATTGAGTTTATTGTTAAATTTAAGAAAGGAAGGTACGGACCGCCAAAAGATGAGTGAAGAATCTAGGTGAGGAAGGGTATCATTTATATACATAATTGATACCCTTCCTCTTTGTTGTTCGGCGGGAAATAGAGGAAACCAGATTTTGAACTTAACAGAAGCAAAGAAAAATGGTATAATTGCATAGAAGAAAGAGACACTTGTTTAATAAGGGGTAAAGGAGACAAAAGATATGGAGCAGGTATTAAGCAGTGGAAGCAGCATGATAACAGAAGCTTCGGGAAATGCGCGGGAACTCGCGGAACAGATAGGGGCGCAGCCCACCATGGAAGGGCTGATCGTGATGGGGATCGTGGGGCTTCTGATCTGTTTCTTTGGTCTGAAGCTGATCCGGCTTCAGGCGGCGTTGGTGGGTTTTTTGATGGGCGCGCTGATCGGTATTGGAGTTGCCTGGACAGCAGGGATTTCCGGCCTTACTTTCGCTATCGTAGTGTTTGCCTGCGGGGCGGTGTTGGCGGCATTGTCATTTTTTCTGTATAAATTTGGAGTATTCTGCGTGGTATTCTGCGTCTGCCTGGGAATGGGGGTGCAGATCGCAGATCCTCAGAGCACGCTGCCGCTGGTGATCGTTCTGGCGATCGCCCTGATCCTGGCTATTGTGGCAGTGATCTTTGTGGAGCCGGTCATCATCATCTGCACCGGTATATCCGGAGGCGTTACCGCCGGGATTTCTGCTGCGGCTGCCATGGGTCTGGAAGGGATCTGGCCTGGGTACGCCATCGGCGCGGTGGCGGCCATCCTGGGAATGGTGGTACAGTTTATGATGCATTCCCGGAAGGTAGGGAAGAAGGAAAAGGTATACGCAGAGCAGGTGAAAGAGGCAGATTCCGTGGAATCTGAGGTTGAGAAGGCCAGGATGGTCCTGGATGATCCGGAAGAGCCGGAGGATGAGGACGAGTAAGACCGGGTAAGACCGGAGGCAAAGGAGGCATGACCGTGAAGCTGGATATGCATTGTCATGTAAAGGAAGGATCCATCGACAGCAAAGTAAGTCTGGACGAGTATATTACGATCCTGAAGGAAAAGGGATTTGACGGGATGCTGATCACGGATCACGATACGTATAAGGGCTACCGTCACTGGAAGTATCAGATGAAGGGCAAGGTGCATGAGGATTTTGTGGTGCTCAAAGGCATCGAATATGATACCTGCGATGCAGGGCACATTATCTGCATTATGCCGGAGGGAGTGAAGATGCGGCTTCTGGAGCTGCGGGGGCTGCCGGTGGCAGTGCTGATCGATTTCGTTCACCGGCATGGCGGGATCCTGGGACCGGCCCACCCCTGCGGGGAGAAGTATTTAAGTTTCACCAACACCAAGAAGTTCTATAAATCACCGGAGATTATCAAGCGGTTTGACTTCTTCGAGGCATTTAACGCCTGCGAGCCGGAGGAGTCCAATGCAGGGGCTCTGAAGCTGGCTTACAAGTACAAGAAGCCGGGGATCGGCGGAAGCGACGCCCACAGGCCCGACTGTGTGGGGATGGGATATACCATCCTGCCTGAGCCGGTGACCTGCGAGACGGAACTCATTTCCCTGATCCGGCAGAAGAAGCCCATGGAGATCGGCGGAAGCCTCTACAACAAAACCACCAAGGACAAGATGGGCAAGGCCAACAAGCTTCTGGTCTATTCCTTCTGGTTCTATAACAAGGGCGGGGAACTGTTGAAGCGGCGCAAGCGAAAGAAAAAAGGAGAGATCGAGAATCCGGTGGATCCCATCGATCCTATTGAACTGCAGTACTGGCAGGAACATCAATAGAGAAAAAGGGCATTTCCTCTTTGGGAAATGCCCTTATCTTATGGGATGTTTTGAATTACTCGATGGTGATCAGCTTTGGCTGCTCCTCCTGTTTCTCCACTTCTTTTGGAAGCTGGAGACGGAGAACGCCGTCCTTGAAGGCAGCTTTGATATCCTCCTGGGTGATATCCTCGCCCACATAGAAACTCCGGTTGCAGGTGCCGGTGTAGCGCTCCTTGTGGATACATTTGCCCCGGGCCTCCTTCTCCTCTTTCGTCTCGTTCTTGTGGGCCGTAATGGTAAGATAGCCGTCCTTTAAGTCCGCCTTGATCTCTTCCTTGGCGTATCCGGGCAGTTCAATCTCGATCACATAGTGATCCCCGGTCTCATGGATATCCGTCCTCATCACCTGAGACGAACTCCGGTCATAAGAACGGGTGAAGAAAGGATCACTGAACATATCGTCGAATAAGTTGTTGAAAGATCTGTTGGCAAGTAACATAACACATTCCTCCTTGAATCTATATGTGATAAATTCACATTTTTTTATTGTTTTGCTTGTTATATGTATTATATAACACACTTTGTTAGCCAAGTCAACACTTGAGTGCTAAAATATCAAAAAATTTGATGGGCGATTTATTTAAATAGAAGGGGTTGCATATTATGCGAATAAGATGTATAATTATGCAAGTTCTTTTTAAAAAGGGACAGGGTATTTTCAATCTGGGACGTGGTATTTTTAAAAATACCACGTCCCCACCCAGAAAGGATGTTGTGAAATGATCAAAGCAGGTATCATCGGAGCCACTGGATACGCGGGTGCGGAGCTGGTCCGGCTTCTTGCGGGACACAAAGACGTGGATATCGTCTGGTATGGTTCCAGAAGTTATATAAATGATAATTATGCAAATGTATACCGGAATTTCTGTAAGATCGTGGACGCCAGATGTCTGGATGACAACTTAGGGGAATTGGCGGACCAGGCGGATGTGATCTTTACAGCCACGCCCCAGGGCTTCCTGGCGTCGGTGCTGACGGAGGAGATCCTGGAGAAAACGAAGGTGATCGATTTAAGCGCGGACTTCCGGATCAAGGATGTGGCGGTTTATGAAAAGTGGTACGGCATTGAGCACAAGAGCCCCCAGTTCCTTGCGGAGGCGGTGTACGGCCTCTGTGAGATCAACCGGGAGAAGATCCGGGGCGCCAGGCTGGTGGCCAATCCGGGGTGTTATACCACCTGTTCGATCCTCACCGCCTACCCGCTGGCCAGGGAGGGACTGATCGACATGGACACCCTGATCGTGGACGCCAAGTCCGGAACATCCGGTGCAGGCCGGGGGGCCAAGGTCCCTAACCTGTTCTGCGAGGTGAACGAGAATATAAAGGCCTACGGGGTGGCTACCCACCGGCACACGCCGGAGATCGAGGAGCAGCTGGGATACGCGGCGGGCCGGCCGGTGACCTTAAGCTTCACCCCTCATCTGGTTCCCATGAACCGGGGGATCCTGGCCACGGAGTACGCCTCTCTTAAGGAAATGGTCTCCTGGGAAGAGGTAAAAAAGATCTATGAGAAATATTATGGAAAGGAAACCTTTATCCGGGTGCTGGACCAGGGCGTGTGCCCGGAGACCAAATGGGTGGAGGGAAGCAATTATGTGGATATCGGCTTCCAGATCGACCCGCGGACCGGCCGGATCATCCTGATGGGCGCCATTGACAACCTGGTGAAAGGCGCCGCCGGACAGGCGGTCCAGAACATGAACCTGCTCTTTGGCCTGCCGGAGACGCAAGGGCTTGAGCTGGTGCCCATGTTCCCGTAAGAATGACGGAAAAGGAGGACAAAAAGTGATACGGGTAATGAAGATGGAAGATTATGACCAGGTCTACGCACTCTGGAGCAGGATCCACGGGTTCGGCCTGCGAAGCGTAGACGATTCCCGGGAGGGCATCCGCCGGTTCCTGGAGCGCAATCCTACCACCAGCGTGGTAGCGGAGGAGGACGGCCGGATCGTGGGCGCCATCCTCTGCGGGCACGACGGCAGGCGGGGGTGTCTCTATCACGTCTGCGTGGACGAGGGATACCGGATGCGGGGCATCGGGAAGGCCATGGTGGTGGCCGCCATGGAGGCCCTGAAGGCAGAGAAGATCAACAAGGTTTCTCTCATCGCCTTCACCAGAAATGATATCGGCAATGCATTCTGGAAGGAGATCGGCTGGACAAAGCGCCAGGATCTGAACTATTATGATTTTACATTAAATGAGGCAAATATTACGGCCTTTATTCAGTAAGGGAGGATTGTAAAATGAAGGAAATCAAGGGCGGCGTGACCGCGGCAAAAGGATTCGAGGCGGCCAGTACAGCCGCAGGTATCAAATACAAGGACCGGACCGACATGGCTATGATCTACAGCCAGGTTCCCTGCCAGGCGGCAGGAACCTTTACCACCAACGTGGTGAAGGCGGCGCCGGTGAAATGGGACCGGCAGGTGATCGACAGCGGCGCGCCGGTGCAGGCGGTGATCGTCAATTCCGGTATCGCCAACGCCTGTACCGGAGAAGAAGGGATGGGCTACTGTAAGGAGACCGCCCAGGCGGCAGCAGAGGCCCTGGGGATCCAGGCCTCCGGCGTGACCATCGGATCCACCGGCGTCATCGGGATGCAGCTTCCCATAGAGAAGGTGAAGGCAGGCATTCAGGTTCTGGCGGGAGAGAAGAACGGTTCCCTGGAAAACGGCACCGCCGCGGCCAAAGCCATCATGACCACGGACACCTGTGAGAAGGAGCTGGCGGTGGAACTGGAGATCGGCGGAAAGACCGTTACGCTGGGAGGCATGGCCAAGGGTTCCGGCATGATCCACCCCAACATGTGTACCATGCTGGCCTTTCTTACCACCGATGCGGTAATCTCAAAGGAAACGCTGCAGAAAGCTTTAAGCGAAGACATTCAGGACACCTACAATATGATCTCTGTGGACGGGGACACTTCCACCAACGATACAGTGCTGCTTCTGGCAAATGGCCTGGCGGAGAACCCGGAGATCCAATACGGAACGGCAGAGTATGAAGAGTTCAAAGAAGCCCTTCACAGGGTAAATGTATATCTGGCGAAAAAGATCGCCGGAGACGGGGAAGGCGCCACCGCTCTTTTCGAAGTGCAGGCGGTAGGCTGCGAGAGCGTGGAACAGGCAAAGACCCTGGCCAAGGCCATCGTCTGCTCCAACCTGACCAAGACGGCTATCGCAGGCCATGACGCCAACTGGGGCCGGATCCTGTGCGCCATGGGGTATTCGGGAGCACAGTTTGACCCGGAGAAGGTGGATCTGTTCTTTGAGAGCAAGGCGGGAAAGATCCAGATCATCGCGGATGGTACAGCAGTGGCCTACAGCGAGAATGAGGCTACCAAGATCCTGTCTGAGCCGGAAGTGACTGCCATCGCGGATGTGAAGATGGGCATGGAGAAGGCCACCGCCTGGGGCTGCGACCTGACCCACGGCTACATTGACATCAACGCGGATTACCGGAGCTGATCATCAGGCAAAAAGGGAGACAACAGGGAAGGAGCGGATCACATGAATAAGGATATGGAAAAATACCTGGAGAAGGCGGAGGTGCTTATTGAGGCCCTGCCTTACATCCAGCGGTTCAACCGCAGGATCTTCGTGGTAAAATACGGCGGCAGCGCCATGGTGGACGAGGAGCTGAAAGAGCAGGTCATCAAGGACGTAACGCTGTTGAAGCTGGTAGGGTTTAAGCCCATCATCGTCCACGGCGGCGGCAAGGAGATCAGCCGCTGGGTCGGCAAGGTGGGAATGGAGCCGGAATTCGTCAACGGGCTGCGGGTGACGGACGCGGACACCATGGAGCTGGCGGAGATGGTGCTGGGCCGGGTCAACAAAAGTCTGGTGCAGCTGGTAGAGAGCCTGGGCGTGCGTGCCATCGGGATCAGCGGCAAGGACGGGCAGCTTCTGTCTGTGAATAAGAAATACGCCAATGGCGCGGACATCGGTTTCGTGGGGGATATCAAGAAGGTCAACGCGGAAGTCCTCTACGATCTGATCGAGAAGGATTTCCTTCCCGTGATCTGTCCGGTGGGACTGGACGACGATTACAATACCTACAACATCAATGCGGACGACGCGGCCTGCGCTATCGCCAAGGCCATGCGGGCGGAAAAGCTGGCTTTTCTTACTGATATCGAAGGAGTGTACCGGGATCCGGAGGATCCCTCCACCCTGATCTCGGAGCTTCGGGTCTCGGAGGCCAGGAAGCTGATGAATGAAGGCGTGATCGGAGGCGGCATGCTGCCCAAGCTGAACAGCTGCATCGACGCCATTGAACACGGGGTTTCCCGGGTGCATATCCTGGACGGGCGGATCCCCCACTGTCTCCTGCTGGAGATCTTCACCAACAAGGGGATTGGAACAGCCATCTTAAACGAAGGGGAGCAGCAGTATTATTATGGAGAATAAAGCGATGAATCAATATGTGGAAACCACGGAAAACAGCCTGGTGCACACTTATAATCGTTTCCCCGTGGTCCTGGACCGGGGAGAGGGCGTGTACCTTTACGACACGGATGGAAAGAAATATCTGGACTTTGCTGCAGGGATCGCGGTGTCCGGGCTGGGGTACGGAAACCCGGAATTCAACGGCGCCCTGAAAGCTCAGATCGATCAGCTGATCCATTCCTCCAACCTGTATTACAACACTACCTGCGGCAAGGCGGCAGAGGCGCTTAAGGAGGTCAGCGGGATGGACCGGGTGTTCTTCACCAACAGCGGCACCGAGGCCATCGAAGGAGCCCTGAAAGCAGCCCGGAAATACGCCTGGAAGAAGGGGACCGGCCGCTATGCGTTTATCGCCATGGAGAATTCCTTCCACGGCAGGAGCATGGGCGCGCTGTCAGTGACAGAGCATGAAGCCTACCGGACGCCTTTTGAGCCGCTGATCCCCGGGGTGAGCTTCGCCCGGTTCAACGACCTTGACAGCGTCCGGGAGCTGGTGACAGAGAAGACCTGCGCCATCATTCTGGAACCTCTCCAGGGAGAGGGCGGGATCAACACGGCCAGCGAAGAATTTATGAAGGGGATCCGGGAACTCTGCGACAAAGAAGGGATCCTGATGATCTGTGATGAGATCCAGTGCGGGATGGGCCGGACGGGAAGTATGTTCGCCTGGCAGTCCTACGGGACGAAGCCGGATATCATGGCCATGGCCAAGGCCATCGGGAGCGGCGTCCCGGTGGGGGCCTTTGCCATGACAGAAGAAGTGGCGAAGTATTCCCTGGAGCCGGGGGACCACGGGACCACCTACGGGGGCAATCCCCTGGCCTGCGCGGCGGTGGCCAAGACCATCGAGATCTTCCGGCGGGAGAAGATCACAGACCATGTGCAGGAGGTGGGCGCCTATCTGACCCTGCGGTTAAAGGAACTGGTGGAGAGCTGCGACGGCGCGCTGGAGCAGAGAGGAAAAGGACTGATCCAGGGACTGAAGGTGCGCCGTCCTGCCGGCGAGATCTGCGCCGCGGCGCTTAAGGAAGGACTTCTTGTGATCAGCGCCAGAAGCGATGTGATCCGTCTGGTGCCGCCTCTGGTCGTTAAGAAAGAGCACATAGACGAACTGATGGAGAAATTAAAGAAAGTATTATAGACAGAAGGGACATAAAAGAGCCGGTCGTCGGATATACTATCTGGAAGCAGAGAGGAGGTAGATCTGGATGACCGGTTTTTTGATCGCCCTTTTATCCGGGGCGCTGATGAGTATACAGGGGGTGTTTAACACCCAGGTGACAAAGACCACGGGCCTTTGGGTCAGTAACGGGTGGGTGCAGGCAAGCGCTCTTGCCGCCTGTGTGGCAGTCTGGTTTTTCGCCGGGAGGGACAGCATCGGGACGCTGTGGAAGGTAGAGCCCAAATACGTACTGCTGGGCGGGGTGATCGGCGCGGGGATCACCTGGACGGTGGTGAAAAGCATGGAGCAGTTAGGCCCGGCCAAAGCGGCTCTTCTCATTGTGATCGCCCAGTTGATCGTGGCTTATCTTATCGAGCTTTTCGGCCTGTTTGGCGTGGACCGGGAACCCCTGGAATGGCGCAGGGTGATCGGTATGGGAATCGCCCTGATTGGAGTTGCAATTTTCCAGTGGAAATAGTACAATGAGTCTATCTAGGCATAAGAGGGGTATTTACAGTCTGACAAACTGTAAAGGAGAAGATTTTATGCATAGAACGTGGAGACGGCTCTGCCTGATCGGGGCAGGGATCGTGTGGATGACGGCGGCAGGCTGTCAGGAGGGGAACCAGGAAGAACCGCTTCTGGAGGAAGTGGAGGAGATCCGGGAGGAACCGGAGCAGACAGAGGAGCAGAAGCCGGAAGAGGAGAAGATCTGCGTCCATGTCTGCGGACAGGTTGCAAGCCCGGGCGTCTACGAACTGCCGGCGGGAAGCCGGGTCTATCAGGCGGTGGAAGCGGCAGGCGGGATGACGGATGGAGCAGCCTGGCAGATCAATCAGGCCCAGGAACTCACCGACGGGCAGCAGGTGTACGTGCCCTCGAAGGAGGAGGCGTCGGACGCCGGGATAGGGCCGGGGATTGCGGGGCAGGAGTCTGATGGGAAGGTAAACATCAACACCGCCACGAAAGAGGAACTGATGACCCTCAGCGGGATCGGCGAGGCGAGAGCGGAGGCGATCCTTAAGTACCGGGAGGAAAAAGGGGGCTTTCAGTCCACCGAGGAACTGAAAGAGATCGATGGGATCAAGGACGGAATATTCGGTAAGATAGAAGATCAGATCAAGATTTGACAGGGGAGAATAAGATGAGCAGAAAGGTATTGGTTGTAGACGACGAAAAATTGATCGTGAAGGGCATCCGCTACAGTCTGGAACAGGACGGGATGGAAGTAGACTGTGCCTACGACGGCGAGGAAGCGCTGAAGCTGGCTAAAGAGAATGAATACGACATCCTTCTCCTGGATGTGATGCTGCCCAAACGGGACGGATTCCAGGTGTGCCAGCAGATCCGGGAGTTCTCGGACGTGCCAATCGTCATGCTGACGGCAAAAGGGGACGATATGGATAAGATCCTGGGCCTGGAGTACGGTGCGGACGATTACATAACAAAACCTTTCAATATCCTGGAAGTGAAGGCCAGGATCAAGGCCATCATGCGCCGGACCGGCAGACAGAAGGATGAGAAGCCGGGGCACAGGCTGATCACCGCCGGCGATATGAAGATTGACTGTGAGAGCAGGCGGGTGATCATCGCAGACCGGGAAATTAATCTGACGGCCAAGGAGTTTGATCTTCTGGAGCTTCTGGCCACCAATCCGGGCAAAGTGTACAGCAGAGAGAATCTTCTGAATATCGTGTGGGGTTATGAGTATCCCGGCGACGCGCGGACGGTGGATGTACATATCCGGAGGCTTCGGGAGAAGGTTGAGGCAAATCCCAGCGATCCGAAATATGTCTATACAAAGTGGGGAGTGGGTTACTATTTCAGGGGTTAAAAAATATATCAAGATCGGTATTTTCAAAAGTCTCCGTTTTCGGATCATTGCGCTGATCATCTTTGTAGGTCTGGTGCCGGGCCTGATCATACGAGGCGTCATCCTGAGCGGATATGAGGATCGGGCGGTGGAACTTCGCACCGCCGAGATCCAGAATCAATGTGCAATTCTCTGCGACCAGCTGAGCAGTACCGGTTATTCTGGCGGCGTCGCGTCTGAGACCATTCGAACAGAACTTACACAGCTGACCAATATTTATAACGGGAGAGTCATGATCATCAATGACGAATATCGGATCGTGGAGGATACCTACGATATGGATGTGGGGCGTACCATCGTGTCCGGAGATGTGATCCGGTGTTTCCAGAAGGAGGGCACCAGCCATTATGACGGGAAAAATCGTTACATTGAGGTGACGTCGCCGATCCTGGATACTGCTTCTGAGGAAGTGATCGGGGTTCTGCTTATGAGTGTTTCCACAGATGTGATCGTTGACCAGCTGGATGTCATGAGTGGGCAGACCTGGGCAGTCTGGGCGGCGGCAGCTCTGGTGGTGGTACTGCTTGCGTTTCTTGCGGGTTTTCTGATGGTCCGTCCGTTTAAGCGGATCACCCGTTCCATCGAGGCGGTGACGGAAGGGTATGAAGATCAGTACCTTCACGAGAAAGCCTATACAGAGACCAGGCTGATCTCAGAGGCGTTTAATAAGATGCTGGGACGGATGAAGGTGCTGGACGATTCCAGACAGGAATTTGTATCCAATGTATCCCATGAGCTGAAGACGCCGCTGACCTCCATGAAGGTCCTGGCGGATTCTCTTCTGATCCAGAAGGACGCTCCGGTGGAACTGTATCAGGAATTCATGGGAGACCTGTCGGAAGAGATCGAGCGGGAGAATAAGATCATCAACGATCTTCTGTCCCTGGTCAAGATGGACAAGACGGCCAGCGTCATGAATATCCGCTCAGAAAATATCAATGAACTGGTAGAGCAGATCCTGAAGAGGCTGCGTCCCATCGCGGCCAGCCGGAATGTGGAAGTGATCTTCGAGAGTTTCCGCCCGGTGACGGCAGAAGTGGACGAGATGAAGCTGTCCCTTGCCATTTCCAACCTGGTGGAGAACGCCATTAAATATAACAAAGAATCCGGCTGGATCCATGTTACCCTGAACGCGGACCACAAGTTCTTTTATCTGGAAGTGGCAGACTCGGGGATCGGGATCCCCCAGGAGGAGACGGAGCATATCTTTGAACGGTTCTACCGGGTGGATAAATCCCATTCCCGGGAGATCGGCGGAACAGGGCTTGGGCTTTCTATTGCCCGCAGCGCGGTGGTGATGCACCGGGGAGCCATCAAAGTGTTCAGCCAGCCGGGAGAAGGAACCACCTTTACCGTGCGGATCCCGTTGACTTACGTGGCCTAGGAGAAAGGAGAACAGGATGAAGAAAACAGGATATCTCGTTATGTTCACAGTGGCGGTCTCCCTTCTTTTTGCTGGCTGCGGCGGAGGGGATTCTGAAGAAGCAAAGGGTCCGTTTTTTTATTATGTCAATACAGAAGGAACAGATCTTGTAAAGGAGGAAGCAGAAAATCTGGACGGCGACCGGGAGGATAAGATCGCCCGGATGCTGGAAATACTGCAGGAGCCCACAGACACTATTGATTATAAAAGCGCTTTTCCCCAGAATGTGGCAGTGGAAGAATGGACTCTGGAACAGGGAGTCCTGAGATTGCATTTTACAGAGACCTACCAGGAGATGGAGAAGGGGACGGAAGTACTTCTGAGAGCGGCGGTGGTTCAGTCCCTGACCCAGATCGAAGGGGTGGACTCGGTTGAGTTCTATATCGGGGACGCGCCTCTTGTCAGAAAGGACGGGAAGGCAGCAGGGCCTATGACAGCAGATGATTTTATTCAGAATACCGGGTCTTCCCTGCACTCCTACCAGGTGAAAGATTTTAGTCTGTATTTTGCCGACAGTAAAGGAAACACACTGGTAAAGGAAGAAGTAAGCGTCCGCTATAACAGCAATATTTCCGCGGAAAAGCAGATCATTGAGCAGTTGATCCAGGGGCCTGACGGAGACGAGGCGATCCCTACGCTTCCGGAGGATACGAAACTTCTGGGAATTTCAGTGAGAGACGGGGTCTGCTATGTGAATTTCAGCGAGGAGTTCCTGCAGCCGGTGGACCAGGTGGATCCAAAACTGACTATCTATTCCATCGTCAATTCCATTACAGCCAGCGGCAGCGCGGGGAAGGTTCAGATCCTGGTCAACGGGGAGACCAACCTTTCCTATCAGGAGACCATTGACATCAGTCAGCCATTTTCTATGAACGCAGATTTGATCGAGGAGGAAGAGTGAGGCACAGACCATTATGTTTCGCGTGCCTGGCCTTGTTTCTGTTCCTGTGGGGCGCAGTCCTTATGGGAGGGGAGAAGTGGTTTCAGGAACTTCGCCCTTCCCCTCTGGACGTCTGCGCCGAGGCGGGGGAACAGATCCGGTTCACAGGCCGGGTGTATCAGCGGGAAGAAAGAGACGCATATCAGATCTTATATCTAAAAGAAAATTCTGTACAATCTGAGGAACAGTCGTTCCAGATATCCGGAATCATGGTTTATGATGAAAAGAAGAAAGACCTTGCCATCGGCAGCAGGCTTGTGGTGGAGGGAGAGGCATTTCCCCAGCGGTCCGCCCGCAATCCGGGCGGTTTTGACCAGCGGATCTACGATCGCAGGCGGGGGATCTATGGCAGTGTGTGGGCCACAGACATCCAGACGGCAGGGGGAGGAGAAGACTGGTTTATGGAGGGACTCTTCCAGTTTCGCCAGGCCTGGCGGCGGCAGCTGGTGGAAGCCATGGGAGAGAAAGACGGGGAGACTCTGTCCGCCATCCTTCTGGGAGAAAAGGCGGGGATGGACCCGGAGATGAAGGAGTTGTATCAGGATCAGGGGATCGGCCATATCCTTGCCATCTCCGGTCTTCATCTGTCCCTGATTGGGCTTGGGGCCTACCGGGTGCTGCGCCGGGGAACCGGCTCCTACCTTGCCGGAGGTGCGGCGGGGATCGGGTTTCTTGGCTTATACGTGGTGATGATCGGGCTGTCGGTATCGGTGGTCCGGGCTTTCCTGATGTTCCTCTTCCGGATCGGGGCGGACATGACGGGACGGCATTATGACGGTCTTACTGCCCTGTCCTTTTCGGCGGCGGCTGTTCTTCTGTGGCGGCCGTTGTCGGTCTATGACAGCGGCTTCTGGCTTTCCTTCGGGGCGGTGCTGGGGCTTTTGCTTCTTCTGCCTCTCTTCCAGGGACTTCCCTGCCAGGGGTTCTGGTCCAGCTTCTGCGTCAATCTGGTGATCTTCCCGATTCTTGCCTGGTATTTCTTCGAGTTTCCTCCCTGGTCTCTGATCCTGAATCTTGTGGTGATCCCCCTTTTCTCTGTGCTTCTGATATCCGGCCTTCTGGGAAGCCTTCTTCTGTGGGCCTCCATTCCTCTGGGGGAATTGCTGCTTGGGGTGTGCAAGGGGATCTTCTGGCTCTATGAAGGGTGCTGCCGGATCGCCGCCCTTCTCCCAGGCGCGCGGGTCATCACCGGCCAGCCGGAGGTGTGGCAGATGGTCTTTTATTATCTCTGTCTCGCAGGGATCTTTGTCCTGCTGTGGAACTGGAAAAGGAAACGCCTTAATGATCGATCCCGTTCCGGTCCCGGGCACAGGCACAGGGCTATTCCCTGGATCGGATCCGCCGTCCTCCTTATAGCAGGGATCGGGATCCTGCTGTTCCCGGCGGAGGCAAGAGGGGAACTATCTGTCATAGTGCTGGATGTGGGGCAGGGGGACGGGATCTTCATCCGGGATCCGGCAGGGGGGACCTGTCTCATTGACGGGGGCAGCAGTTCCGAAGACCAGATCGGCCGGTATACCCTGGAACCCTTTTTGAAATCCAGGGGCGTGGACCGGCTGGACTATGTGCTGGTCTCTCACGGGGACGTGGATCACTATAGCGGGATCCTGGAGCTGATCCAGAGGCGGGATCAGGGGATCGATATCGGAACGCTGGTGCTGCCTCAGAGGAGTCTCTGGGAAGAGCAGCTTGAGAATCTGGCCCTTCAGGCGCAAAGAGCCGGGATCCCTGTGGCGGTGATGGCTCCAGGAGACGTGCTGGGCGGGGGAGGGATGACCCTTACCTGCCTGCAGCCGGGGGAGGATTTCCCCGGGGAGCCGGGAAATGAAGCCTCCCTGGTGCTGGCGCTCCAGTACGGGGAATTTGATATGCTGTTTACCGGGGATGTGGAAGGAAAGGGAGAAGATCTGCTGACCAGGATCCTGGAAGAAGATTACCAGGATGTGACATGGGACGTACTTAAAGCGGCTCACCACGGTTCGAAGAATTCCACCAGAGAGGCATTCCTTGAGGCGGCGGCGCCTTCGCGCACCCTGATCTCGGCAGGGAAGGACAACCGGTACGGCCATCCCCATAAGGAGACCCTGGAGCGGCTCCGGGAGGCGGGAAGCCGGATGTATTCCACTGCGGACCACGGGGCCATTGAGGTCCGGACAGACGGGAAATCCATGGGGATCACCGGGTTTTGCGGTTGAATTCATCCCGGAAATCTAGTATACTTCTCTAGGAAGAATGGAACTATCTCAGTCAGAGAAAGAAGGAATCATCCATGACATATGAAGAAGTCTTAGAGCAGGCAAGAACCTGTATCGGCAAGTACTGCAAGGCCTGTCCGGTGTGCAACGGCCGGGCCTGCTCTAACCAGATGCCAGGGCCCGGGGCCAAGGGAACGGGAACGGTGGCGATCCGCAATTATGAGAAATGGCAGGAGCTGTGTATCAATATGGACACCATCTGCGAGAACCGGCCTGCGGACACCAGCCTGTCCATCTTTGGACAGATATTTCAGTACCCCATCTTCGCGGCGCCTATCGGGGCTATGAAGCTGCATTACGGAGACAAGTACGATGACCTGGAATACAATGACATCCTGGTGTCTGCCTGTGCGGCGGAAGGGATCGCGGCATTTACCGGAGATGGCACCAATCCGGCGGTGATGGAGGGCGCGGCCCATGCCATCAGGGCGGTGAAGGGGCAGGGCATTCCCACGGTCAAGCCCTGGGACCTTGCCACCCTGGAGGAGAAATTTGCTCTGGTAAAGGAGTCCGGCGCCTTCGCGGCTGCTATGGATATTGACGCCGCTGGTCTTCCATTTCTTAAGGGGCTGACCCCGCCGGCAGGAAGTAAGACGGTAGAGGAGCTTAAGGAAGTGGTGGCTGCGGCAGGAGTTCCCTTCATCGTGAAGGGGATCATGACTGTGAAGGGAGCCAGGAAAGCAAAGGAAGCAGGGGCTTCTGCCATCGTGGTATCCAACCACGGCGGCCGGGTGCTGGATCAGTGTCCTTCCACGGCGGAGGTTCTGCCGGAGATCGCGGACGCTGTGGGCAGTGAGATGAAGATCCTGGTGGACGGAGGGATCCGTTCCGGTGTGGATATATTCAAGGCTCTTGCACTGGGCGCGGACGCAGTGCTGATCGGACGGCCCTTTGTGACGGCGGTCTACGGGGGAGCAGCCGAAGGCGTTCATGCACTGGTTCAGAAACTGGCTTTGGAGCTTGCCGACACCATGGCGATGTGCGGAGCTCACAGCCTGGATGAGATTACAAGGGATATGATCAGATAATCTATGAAAAGTCTAAATGAAGACATCAAAACAGGACAGTTTAAGCAGGTATATCTTCTCTATGGAGGGGAAGCCTATCTGAAGAAACAGTATAAGGACCGGCTGACCAGGGCCATGCTGCCGGAAGGGGATACCATGAACTACGCCTATTATGAAGGCAAGGGGATCGACGGGGCGGAGCTTATCGACCTGGCAGAGACCATGCCCTTTTTCGCGGAGCGCCGTCTGATCGTGGTGGAGAATTCCGGGTTCTTCAAGAGCGCGGAGCCTCAGCTTGCCGACTATATGAAAGAACTGCCGGAGACCGCCTGTTTCCTCTTTGTGGAACAGGAAGTGGACAAAAGAAGCAGGATGTTTAAGGCGGTGAAGGCAGTGGGCCGGGCGGTGGAGCTTGGCCGGCAGGACGAGAAGACCCTGCTCTACTGGATCGCCGGACATCTGAAGCGGGAAGGCAGGCAGATCACGGAGCGGTCAGCCCGCCACCTGGTAGAGCAGGTGGGAACGGACATGGAGAACCTGTCCCGGGAGATGGAGAAGCTGATCGCCTATACCATGGGAAGGACGGAGATCACCGGGCAGGATATCGACGACATTTGCACTGTTCAGATCACCAACCAGATCTTCGATATGGTGGAGGCGGTAGCCAGGAAGGAACAGAAAAAAGCCCTGGAGTACTACTATGATCTGCTGGCGCTGAAAGAACCGCCCATGCGGATCCTCTACCTTCTGTCCCGGCAGTTTCGGCTGCTCCTGGAGGTAAAGGAGCTTATGAAGACCGGGGCCGATAAGGCGAAGATCGCCAGTGTGGCAAAGCTCCATCCCTTTGTGGCGGGAAAATATATGCAGCAGTGCCGGAATTTTACCACCCGGGAATTAAGAGAAGCCATGGAAGAAGCGGCGGAACTGGAAGAAGCGGTGAAGACCGGACGGCTGGGAGACCGGATGAGCGTGGAGATCTACATCCTGGAGAGGAGCAGGCGTACGGCTCCCGGAGGGGAAGACAAGAAGTAATAAGAGAAAGAGGATAGAAAATGGCAGGAATAGACCAGAGTAAAATTCGCAATTTTTGTATCATTGCCCATATTGACCACGGGAAATCTACCCTGGCGGACCGGATCATCGAGATGACCGGGCTTCTCACCAGCCGGGAAATGCAGTCCCAGGTGCTGGACAATATGGAACTGGAGAGGGAGCGGGGGATCACCATCAAGGCCCAGACCGTCCGCACCGTGTATCAGGCGAAAAACGGAGAAGAATATATTTTCAATCTCATCGATACCCCGGGGCATGTGGACTTTAACTATGAGGTGTCCCGGAGCCTGGCCGCCTGCGACGGCGCCATCCTGGTGGTGGACGCGGCCCAGGGGGTGGAGGCCCAGACGATGGCCAATGTGTATCTGGCCCTGGATCATGATCTGGATGTGATGCCGGTGATCAATAAGATCGACCTTCCCAGCGCTCAGCCGGAGCGGGTGATCGAGGAGATCGAGGATGTGATCGGCATTGAGGCTTCCGACGCTCCGCTGATCTCAGCCAAGACCGGGCTTAATGTAGATCAGGTGCTGGAACAGGTAGTAGAGAAGATCCCTGCGCCCCAGGGGGATCCGGATGCGCCTCTGAAAGCGCTGATTTTTGACTCTGTCTATGATTCTTACAAAGGCGTGATCGTATTCTGCCGGATCAAGGACGGGACGGTGCGAAAGGGCACACCCATCCGTATGATGGCCACCGGGGCGAAGGCGGAAGTGGTAGAAGTGGGCTACTTTGGCGCCGGCCAGTTCATTCCCTGCGAGGAGCTGAGCGCGGGCATGGTAGGATATATTACCGCCAGTCTGAAGAATGTGAAGGAAACCCGGGTGGGAGATACGGTGACCAACGCGGAACATCCCTGCGCGGAGCCCCTTCCCGGTTACCGGAAGGTGAATCCCATGGTGTACTGCGGTATGTACCCGGCAGACGGGGCTAAGTACCCGGACTTACGAGACGCGCTGGAGAAGCTGCAGCTCAACGACGCTTCCCTTCAGTTTGAACCGGAGACGTCGGTAGCGCTGGGATTTGGATTCCGTTGCGGATTTCTGGGGCTTTTGCACCTGGAGATCATCCAGGAGCGGCTGGAGCGGGAGTACAACCTGGATCTGGTGACCACTGCCCCCAGTGTAATCTACAAAGTCTATAAGACCAACGGAGATGTGATCGACCTGACCAACCCCACCAATCTTCCTGATCCGTCGGAGATCGACTACATGGAGGAGCCGGTGGTGAAGGCGGAGATCATGGTGACGTCTGAATATATCGGTTCTATCATGGACCTTTGCCAGGAGCGGCGGGGTGTCTATGAAGGTATGGAGTATATTGAGGAGACCCGGGCAGTGCTGCGTTACCGCCTGCCCCTCAATGAGATCATTTACGACTTCTTTGACGCGCTGAAATCCCGTTCCAGAGGCTATGCCTCCTTTGACTATGAGCTGGCGGGCTACGAGCGCTCCGAGCTGGTGAAGCTGGATATCCTGATCAATAAGGAAGAGGTGGACGCCCTTTCCTTTATCGTCCATGGGGATACCGCCTACGAGCGGGGGCGGAAGATGTGCGAGAAGCTGAAGGAGGAGATCCCCCGGCAGCTCTTCGAGATTCCTATCCAGGCGGCTATCGGCAGCAAGATCATTGCCCGGGAGACAGTGCGGGCCCTGCGTAAAGACGTGCTGGCCAAGTGTTACGGCGGCGACATCACCCGGAAGAAGAAGCTTCTGGAGAAGCAGAAAGAAGGTAAGAAGCGGATGCGCCAGGTGGGCAGTGTAGAGATTCCCCAGAAGGCATTTATGAGTGTGCTGAAGCTGGATGATAAGTAACAGGAGCAGTGACGATGGAGCAGTCAGGCAGAAAACCTTTGGAGTTATATCTTCATATTCCATTTTGCGCCAGCAAATGTAAGTACTGTGATTTCAGGTCTGCCCCGGCCAGCGGGGCCGCGCGGCAGGCCTATGTGAAAGACCTTTGCCGGAAGATCCGTTCCCACGGAGATCTGGCAGAGGTTTCTTTGGTTGTCAGCATTTTCCTGGGAGGGGGCACGCCCTCCATCCTGGAGGCGGAAGAGACCGGACAGATCTTCCAGGCTATTCGGGAGACCTTTTCCCTGGCGGAAGATGCGGAGATCACCACGGAGATGAATCCGGGGACTGTGTCCCGGGAGAAACTTAAGATCTACCGGAACTTAGGGATCAACCGGCTGAGCATAGGCTTACAGTCCATGGACGACCGGGAACTTGCGATGCTGGGGCGGATCCACACCCGGCAGGATTTCCTGGATACTTACCAGATGGCCCGGGAGGAGGGGTTCTCCAACATCAATGTGGATCTCATCTCGGCCATTCCTTATCAGACGGCGGAAAGCTGGCGGGACACTCTTATCCGGACGGCACAGCTGGAGCCGGAGCACATCTCCGCCTACAGTCTTATCATCGAGGAAGGGACGCCCTTCTATGAGCGGTACGGGGAAGGGCGGCATGCAGAAGAACTGCCTGACGAGGACACGGAGCGGCAGATGTACCATGACACTGCAAGGATCCTTAAGGATTACGGCTATCACCGCTATGAGATCTCTAACTATGCCAGGGCGGGATACGAATGCCGCCATAACCTGGGGTATTGGAACCGGACCGAATATCTGGGGATCGGGGAGAGCGCGGCTTCTCTCATCGGCAACCGGCGCTGGGTAGAAGGGGAAGAGCCACAGGAACTGACGGTGTCTGAGCAGATGGAAGAATTCATGTTTCTGGGACTGCGGAAGATGGAAGGCATATCAAAAGAGCAGTTCCGGGAGACCTTCGGGCGTACCCTGGAGAGCGTATACCAGGATGTGCTGGATCGGATGTACCAGTTGGGAATGCTGGAAGAGGCGGAAGGATACGTGCGTCTGACCGAGCGGGGGATCGATGTGAGCAACTTGGTGATGAGCGAGTTCCTGCTCTAAAAAGGGACAGGGTATTTTCAATCTGGGACGTGGTATTTTTGAAAATACCACGTCCCCGGTTGACGTTTTAGTTGATATTTCTTATAATCAATCCATCACAATTTCTTTATTCTCATTTCACGGCCATTCGGCCAGAGAATTCCAGAGTTGTTTATCAATTACAGACCGCAGAAAAAGAGCTTGGTAAACTGTACTGATTTCTCTCTAATCCTTGCTATTCCCCCTGTCTCCCGGTATAATCAGAGTAAGAGATGACAGATGAATGAGGGTGTTTTTTATGCTTCTTTTCTGTGGTGGGAAAGGAGTGCGTGTATGAAAGAAACGTCGTCATTTATCATGGAACCTAAAGTAGACTTTTGCTTTAAGGAGTTATTGCGTGATCCGCTGGTGAGGCAGGGGTTTATCGCGGCGGTGCTGGGGGTGCCGCCGGAGGAGATTATCCGCACAGAACTTTTGCCCACTTATCTGTGGAAGAAGCGGAAGAAGGAGAAGCAGGGAATCCTGGATGTGCGTGTCCTGATCAACGGGATGGACGAGATGGATGTAGAGATCCAGGTGGAGGCCTTCCGGGAGTGGCCGGAACGTTCGGTTTTTTACCTGGGCAGGATGTTCACAGAGAACCTGCGGGAGGGAGAAGATTACGGAAAGCTGCGTAAGTGTATCCACGTGGGGATCCTGGATTTTATCTTGTTTCCGGAAGATGAGGAATATTATTCCAGATTTCATATCTGGGAGGACAGAAGGAGAAGGAAATATACAGATAAGCTGGAGGTACATATCATAGAACTGCCTAAGCTTATAAGAAGAAATTATCCGGATTCAGAACTTCTGAACTGGGCCCGGTTCCTCAATGGGAAAGGGAAGGAGGAATTGCAGATGATGGGGAAAGTGAATCGTTACCTGGGGAGAGCCTATGAGGTGCTGTTGGAGATCAGCGGCAGCGAGCGAAAACGTCTGGCTTATGAGGCGCGGAAGAAGGCGACTTTGGATCATAATTATCTGATGCGAACTAATCGGGAGGAAGGATATCAGGAAGGTCATGCGTCTGGAGTAACGGAAGGGCTTGCCCTGGCAAAGAATATGCTGCGCCTTTCTTCCGAGGGGAAAAGTGCGCAGGAGATTGCAAAGGAGCTGGGGGTGCCTCTGGAAGAGGTGCGAAAGATCATCGAGTAAAAAGCAGGACAGAAAAAAGGACGAAGGATTTGTACCTTCGTCCTTTTTGAATCACAAAATCTTTTACGCCTTTGCGGTTGCAGTTTCCTCCGGCGCAGCCTCCTCCAGTACGGAAGTACAGTGAGGGCAGCGGGTAGCTTCGATAGCGATCTCGCTCTTGCAGAAGGGGCAGACCTTGGTAGTGGGAGCTGCAGCTTCTTCTTCAGCTGCCAGTTTCTTCTTGCCCAGATCCATGACTGTGTTGACAGCCTTAAGGATACAGAAGAGCACGAAGGCCATGATCAGGAAGTTGACAATAGAGGAGAGGAATGCGGACGCGAATCCGGCTACATCCTGAAGGGTGTACATCTTTCCTCCGGTCACCACGTTGAGAACCGGGTTGATAAAGTTATCGGTAAGAGAGGTGACGATGCTGGTGAAAGCGCCGCCGATGATCATACCGATTGCCATGTCCATCACGTTTCCGCGAAGGGCAAATTCCTTGAATTCCGCGATAAATTTCTTCATTTGTGAGATGGTCCTTTCTTGAAAAAATTAATTGACTTTATTTCCAACTCACCTACTATATCACAGAATGTAAAAATGGAAAAGAAAATTACGGATAAAATGCAAACTTTTCCGGATTGGTTTTAATAGTTCCCAAGCTTCCCCAGATACCGGTCGATCTTACGCAGCCGTTTCTCGATCCCTTTCACCCGGTGGCTGATCACATCCAGCAGGATCTCTGCCGCGAACTGGGGCGCCACCATGGAATTGAAGAAGGTGCTGCTATCCACCGGGACGGTGATCAGTACGGAGGCATAGGGCGCAAGGAGAGCGCTTGGCTTGTCAGTGACCACAACCACTGCCGCCCCTGCTTCCCGGGCCATCTCCACAACACTCCGGTCCACAGAAGAATACCGGGGGAAGCTGAATACGATCAGACAGTCTTCCCTGGTGATGCTGCAGACGTGGTCAATGGGACTGATGGAACTGGAAGAAGTTGTCTCCACATTTGGCACCATATGCTTCAGATAAAGAAGAAAATAATCGCCGAGGCAGGAGTTTCCCCGGCTGGCGACAATGTATTTGCGCCGGGCCCGGATAATAAGATCAGCCGCCTCCTCGAAAGAAGCACTGGTATTGTTGGCCAGGACCGTCTCCAGGTTCTTGGCGGCATTGTTGACATGGAGCTGGATGTACTCCGTGTTGCCGCTTAACTTGGAAGCCTTGGCGGCCCGCTGGGAAGGGACGGTGATGGAGCTTGAGATACTTAAAACCTTTCCCTGATAGCTTTTCCGCAGCGCTTTCTGGAAATCCATGAAGCCGGAATAGCCCAGGGACCGACTGAAGCGGATCACCGAGGATTCGCTTACTGCCAGCTTCTGGGCGATTTCCGTAGAGGTCATGAAACAGGCCTCGGAGGAGTTGTCCAGGATAAATTCAGCGATGGTCTTCTGAGTCTTGGTCAGATTAGCGTGATGGATCAATTCTCTAAGTTCTTTCATAGCAGAGCGCCTCCACATAAATCAAATCCTGATAGCTTCATTTAACCACGAAAATGAAAAATATGCAAGAGAATTGTAAAGACAATTTGAAGGGAAAACGGTAAATTAAAAGGTTTTGTGAAAAAAATAACTTTTATTGAATAATATACCTCGGTGTGCTACTATAATTTTAGAGACAAATGAATAATATTCTTCATGAAAATAAATTCGTGAAAAATATTGTTCATTTTCTTTCGCAACGAGCGGAAGCGAATCGGTAAAATTTTAGTTAGGAGGTAGAGTTAAGTGAAAGTAGGATGCGTAAAAGAGATTAAGAACAATGAGTTCCGTGTAGGTATGACACCTGACAACGTAAAGGTTTACGCAGGAGCAGGACATGAAGTTTACATTGAGAAAGGAGCAGGACTGGGATCTGGCTTCACCGATGCAGAGTATGAGGCAGCCGGCGCGAAGATGATCGACACAGCCAAGGAAGTATGGGACACCGTTGAGATGATGATCAAGGTTAAAGAGCCCCTTCCGGAGGAATATCCGTTATTCCACGAGGGACTGATCCTCTATACATACCTTCACCTGGCAGCTGACAAGCCGCAGACAGACGCTCTTTTGAACGGCAAGGTAAAAGGTGTTGCTTACGAGACACTGTTTGATCCCAGACAGGGCGGACTGCCGCTGCTTGCTCCTATGAGCCAGATCGCAGGACGTTTAAGTATCCAGGAAGGAGCGAAGTACCTGGAGAAGAGATTCGGCGGCGAGGGCGTTCTTTTGGCAGGCGTTCCGGGAACCCCGAAGGCAAACATCGTAATCCTGGGCGGCGGTAATGTAGGAACCAACGCCTGCAAGATCGCGGTAGGTATGGGAGCAAACGTAACGATCCTGGATATCAGCCTTCCGAGACTGGCTTATCTGGATGATCTGTTTGGCGCGCGTGTACAGACACTGGTTTCCAACGACGCCAACATTGAGAAATCTGTAAAAGAAGCAGACCTGGTAATCGGTTCTGTACTGATCCCCGGAAAAGCTGCTCCGAAGATCTTCAAGAAGAAATATCTCAAAGAGATGAAGCCGGGCGCTGTATTTGTAGACGTTGCTGTTGACCAGGGCGGATGCGGCGAGACCACCAAGGTTACCTATCATGATGACCCGATCTTCATCGAGGACGGTGTTGTTCATTACTGCGTAGGAAATATGCCTGGAGCAGTTCCGAGAACATCCACCATCGCGCTGACCAACGCTACCGTATATTACGGACTGCAGATTGCCAACAAGGGTCTGGAGCAGGCATGCAAGGACAATGAAGTGATCTACTCCGCTATCAATACCTATGACGGCAAACTGACCTGCAAGAACGTTGCGGATAGCTTTGACTGCTACGAATATGTAGACATCAAAACTCTGTGCTAGACATTTCCAAACTTAATTCCTTCAAAGTTGCGAAGGGGGTCTGCGGTGTAAAAACCGCAGGCCCCTTTGCCATGCAAAAATTTCTTGCGTTCCTATTCCATCTGTGCTAATGTGTATATAACAAAAGAAAAAAGGTGATCATATGTTAATTGAGATTGATTTTAACAGTGACGAGGCTATCTATGTCCAACTGCAGAACCAGATCATTATGGGGATCGCCACCGCGACCATCCATGAAGGGGATGCGCTGCCCTCGGTACGGCAGCTGGCGGACAGGGTAGGCATCAATATGCACACGGTGAATAAGGCCTATTCGGTGCTGAAGCAGGAAGGATTTATCCAGCTGGACCGCAGGAGGGGCGCGGTGATCGCCATCGACGCCAACAAGGCCCAGGCCATTCTGGAGATGAAAGCCCAGCTCCGCATCCTTCTGGCCAAGGGGAGCTGCAAGAGTATATCCCGGCAGGAGGTCCATGAGCTGGTAGATGAGATTTTTGACGAGTATAGAAAGGGACAGGCAGAATGAATTATACAGAGCAGGCAAGAGAGGCGCTGAGGATCGCGGCCGCTCAGGCGGGGGAGATGGGGCACCCCTATGTGGGGACGGAGCATCTCCTTCTGGCGCTGCGCAGGGTGTATACCGGCGTGGCTGGACAGATCCTGGCGTCCAATGGAGTGGATGAGGAGAGTATCCTGAAGGTGGTGGATGAACTGGTCTCCCCGGTGGGGGACGTCGTGATAAAAGAGCGGCCCGGGAATAGTCCGCGGCTGGAATATATTCTGGAAGAAAGCCAGGCGGAGGCGGTCCGTTTCCACTCGGAAGAGACGGGGACGGAGCACATGCTCCTGGCACTTTTGCGTGACGTGGACTGCGTGGCCACCCGGATCCTTCTGACTCTGGGGATCAGCCTCCAGAAGCTGGCCCAGGACATTTTCGATGTGATCGGGGCGGATCCGCGGGAATATCAGGAAGAGCTTGGCCAGGACGGCCAGAGAAGGAAAGAGGGCGTCCTGGAGCAGTATGGCACTGATCTGACCTGGCAGGCGGAAGAGGGAAAACTGGATCCGGTAATCGGGCGGAAGGAAGAGATCGGCCGTCTGATGCAGATCTTAAGCAGAAGGACGAAGAATAATCCCTGTCTGGTAGGAGAACCGGGCGTGGGGAAGACGGCGGTGATCGAGGGACTTGCCCAGCAGATCGCCTCAGGCGCTGTGCCGGACAGCATGAAGAATAAGCGGATCCTGACCATGGATCTTGCGGGAATGGTGGCTGGTTCCAAGTACCGCGGAGAATTCGAGGAGCGGATGAAGCGCTTGCTCCAGGAAGTGAAGGCTGCAGGAAATGTGATCCTTTTCCTGGACGAAGTCCACACCATCATCGGGGCAGGCGGCGCGGAGGGGGCCATTGACGCTTCCAATATCCTGAAGCCTTCCCTGGCACGGGGAGAGCTGCAGCTGATCGGCGCCACCACCATTGTGGAATACCGGAAATACATTGAGAAGGACGCGGCCCTGGAGCGGAGGTTCCAGCCGGTTACGGTGGAAGAGCCTGACCGGGAACAGTGTCTGGAGATCCTGAAGGGACTGCGGGGGAAATACGAAGAGCACCACCATGTGACCATCGAGGATGAAGCGCTGAAGGGAGCGGTGGAACTGGCAGACCGGTATGTGAGCGACCGGTTCCTTCCGGACAAAGCTATCGACGTCCTGGACGAGGCCTGTTCCAGGGTAAGCCTGCGGGGATTTAAAGCCCCGGATTTCATCTATGAACTGGAGGCGGTGATCCAGCGGCTGCAAGGTGAGATGGAGGAGGCGATCCGCCAGGGAGATATGGCCGAGGCAGGCCTTCTGAACCGGGAGAAAGAGGCAGCACAGCAGAAGCTTGAGAAGACCCGGGAGCGGTTCTGGAAGCGGAACACAGGCAAGAAGCTTTGCGTGACAGAGGGAGATATCGCGGACGTGGTCTCTGCGTGGACCAAGATCCCGGTGAGCCGGCTGCAGGAGTCGGAAGGGGAACGTCTCCGGAATCTGGAGCGGACCCTGCACAAGCGGGTGATCGGCCAGGAAGAGGCAGTGTCCGCTGTGGCGAAGGCAGTAAGACGGGGACGGGTGGGATTGAAGGATCCCAGGCGCCCCATTGGTTCTTTCCTGTTCCTGGGACCTACCGGCGTGGGGAAGACAGAACTTTCCAAAGCGCTGGCGGAAGCTTTGTTTGGCGATGAGGATTCTATGATCCGGGTGGATATGTCTGAATACATGGAGAAGCACAGTGTGGCTAAGATGATCGGATCCCCTCCGGGCTATGTGGGCCACGACGACGGCGGGCAGCTCAGCGAGCAGGTGCGGCGCCATCCTTATTCCGTAGTGCTGTTTGATGAGATCGAGAAAGCTCACCCGGATGTGTTCAATATCCTGCTGCAGGTGCTGGATGACGGCCATATCACCGATTCCCAGGGGCGGAAGGTGAATTTCGCCAACACGGTGATCATCATGACATCCAACGCGGGGGCGCAGGCCATTATCGATCCCAAGAAGCTGGGCTTCAACGCCCGGGAGGACGCGGCGGATGATTACAAGCGGATGAAGAGCAGCGTGATGAATGAGATCAAACTGATCTTCCGGCCGGAGTTCCTGAACCGGATTGATGAGATCATCGTCTTCCATCCGCTGGGCAAAGACGAGATGAAGCGGATCGTAGGCCTGATGTGCCGGGAGTTTGCCCGCAGGGCAAAATCCCAGCTGGGGATCGACCTGACCATCCGGGATTCTGTGAAGAGTTATATCGTGGAGAAGGGAACAGATCAGAAGTACGGAGCCAGGCCTTTGCGCCGCGCGGTGCAGAATCTTCTGGAGGATAAACTGGCGGAGGCGCTGCTGGCAGGAGAGATCAGCCGGGACAGCGAAGTGGCTGTGGGGATGTCTAAAAAAGAAATAAAATTTATCCCAAAGGCTACAAAATAACCTGGAATTGATATATAATAGGAAAAACAAAAGAAGAACCTTAGGAGGAATACGAAATGGCAGCAGTGAAAGAGCTTTTAAGAGCCGAGGAGGACGGAACGCTCAGTTTTGGCGACTACACATTAGCGGATAAGACAAAACTGGACGGGTTTGAATTCCAGGGCGATCTCTATAAAGTCAAAACATTTTCTGAGATCACAAAGCTTGAAAGGAACGGGATGTTCGTCTATGAATCGGTTCCGGGAACAGCGGTTGAAAAGTTTCTGGCAACTGAGAAGGAGATTTCATTCCAGGTGTCAGGCGCGCAGGATGCTCAGTTTACCCTGGAACTGGAGGCGGACAGCGAGTATGCGGTATACCTGGATGATGCTCCGGTGGGAGACATGAAGACGAATTTAAGCGGAAAGCTCAGCGTCAGCACAGAGCTGGCAGAAGGCAAGAGCGTTGCTGTGAAGATCGTCCGGAAATAGAAATGTAGTTAGAAAGATCAAAAGCGCAAGGGCTGCAGACTGCAGCCCTTTTTGCGGCACAGGAGAGGAAAATGGCAAAAGGAAAGAAGACAGTGTTTTTCTGTCAGAACTGCGGGCATGAAGAGTCGAAATGGCTGGGGCAGTGCCCGGCCTGTAAGGAATGGAATACTTTTGTGGAAGAACGGGTATCTGTTTCCTTCGGGGAGGGGAAGGGAAGCGGACCGGCAGGGGGAAGAGACAACCAGCCGGTGACGCTTAAAAGCGTTTCCACGGATGAAGATGAGCGGATCCATACCAGGATCGGGGAACTGGACCGGGTGCTGGGCGGCGGGATCGTGCCGGGATCTCTTGTCCTGGTAGGCGGTGATCCGGGGATCGGCAAATCCACGCTGCTCCTGCAGGTGTGTCAGGCATTGTCCGAGATGGGGAAGCGGATCCTCTACATTTCCGGGGAAGAGTCCTTGAAACAGATCCGGCTCCGTGCCAACCGGATGGGGGAATTCTCAGAGAACCTGTATCTGTTGTGTGAGACCAGTCTGGACACCATCCGGGGCGTGATTGAGAAAAGCCACCCGGATATGGTAGTGATCGATTCCATCCAGACGATGTATAATGAAGAAGTGTCCTCCGCGCCGGGAAGCGTCTCCCAGGTGCGGGAATCTACCAATGTGTTCATGCAGCTGGCAAAGGGACTGAATATTTCCATTTTTATCGTGGGCCATGTGACAAAAGAAGGAACGGTGGCAGGACCACGGGTTCTGGAGCATATGGTGGATACGGTGCTGTACTTTGAGGGGGACCGGCATGCCTCTTACCGGATCCTGCGAGCAGTGAAGAACCGGTTTGGCTCTACCAATGAGATCGGGGTCTTCGAGATGTGCCGCCAGGGGCTTGTGGAGGTGAAGAATCCCTCGGAATTCATGCTCAGCGGGAAACCGGAGAATGCCTCCGGGTCGGTGGTGGCCTGCGCCATGGAAGGAACCCGTCCCATGCTTATGGAGATCCAGGCGCTGGTGTGCCGCAGCAATTTTGGAATGCCAAGGCGGACGGCCGCCGGGCTGGATTACAACCGGGTCAACCTCCTGATGGCGGTCCTGGAGAAGCGGGCAGGCCTGGAATTGTCCAATTATGACGCTTATGTCAATATCGCAGGCGGTATCAAGATGAATGAGCCAGCGGCGGATCTGGGGATTGTTCTGGCCATTGCTTCCAGCTACAGGAACCGGCCTATCCCGGACGATATGATCGTATTCGGGGAAGTGGGGTTAAGCGGAGAGGTCCGGGCGGTGACCATGCCGGAGCAGCGGGTGGCAGAGGCCAGGAAGCTGGGATTCAAAAGCTGTATCGTGCCGGAGGTGTCCATGGGAGCCCTGAAGGGGATCGAGGGGATCCGGATCATCGGCGTGAAGAATGTGAATCAGGCGATCGGAGTGCTGTAGGAGGTGACTTTATGGCCAGTATGAAAGAAAAAATGCATACAGGAGAACTGTACCTGCCCAACGATAAGGAGATCATGGAAGATCAGACCCGGCGCCTGGACCGGCTGTACGACTATAACATGACCCGTCCTACAGAAGGGGCTAAAAGAGAGGCGCTTCTCAATGAAATGCTTGCGGAAATAGGGGAAGGCTGCTATATTGAGCCGCCGTTCCATGCAAACTTCGGAGGCGGGCATGTTCATCTTGGGAAATATGTCTATGCCAACTTCAATCTTACCATGGTGGACGACACCCATATCTATGTGGGAGATTATACGATGATAGGCCCCAATGTGACGGTGGCCACCGCAGGCCATCCCATCCTGCCGGAACTGCGGGAAAAACTGTATCAGTATAATATGCCGGTCCGTATCGGAAGGAACTGCTGGATCGGAGCGGGAGCCGTGATCCTTCCGGGTGTGACCATTGGGGATAACTCTGTGATCGGCGCAGGGAGTGTGGTGACAAAGGACATTCCGGAAAATGTGGTGGCTGTGGGAAACCCCTGCCGGGTCCTGCGAAAGATCGGCGAGCGCGACCGGGAATATTACTATAAGGACCGGAAGATTGATGGAGAATATTAAAAGACAAACTAGGCTATTTTTTTCGGAGAAAATATAGCCTAGTTTTGTGAAAGGAATTGTAAAGTTATTTGTTTAAAGAATGTATCGAACGTAAAAGTGTAATTAAAAGTTTATTGGTGTTATCATGAATTACTTTTGGAATAAGTTCTTTATCTTCAGCCAAAAGTGTTTGAAGAATTTTAAGATCAACTTGTGTCAATATTTTATAGTCAAAATTGGTCGATTTTTCTATATAAGAATAAGCGCGAAACATACGCTCTAATAAAGTGGTGTATGTAGAAATAAAAAGTTTATTTCTACATAGTGAAAGAAGGAATAGATGCAATTCCTGGTCAAAGAACAAAATGGCATTTGAGTTGCAATTGTCTTTCTGAGTGAAATTATTTTCAAAAGCCAAAAGATCGTCCTTTGGATAAAAACTGCAATATTCGGAAAGAAGATATATATCAAGTGTCTTTTTGAAATCGAGGGTATCTGTAATATCTCCGGTAGTGATGGAGGAGACTTTCATTCCTTGCCGGGGAAAAACTTCTATCAGATTTTCTTGACGAAGACGTAAAATTGCTTCTCGTAACGGAGTTCTTCCATAAGGGAAAGATTTATTAAGCTGTTTTTCATTTAATTCCTGTCCGGGGAAATATTTGCAAGTCTGAATTTTCTCTTTAATATCTATATAAGCTTTCTCGGTTAAACTGGAATTTTCAGGTTCCTGAAAGGTGACATTTTCAGATGGAGATAAAAAAGCTTCTCTGTCAAAATCAAGTTGACGCAATTTCCAAATAGGTACAGGCGAGTGGGGATTCTTTTCGTTTTGCATGGTTAAAGTTCCTTTGAAATATATTTAAGAGTATTATATATAAAATGTTTTTTCTTTTCAAGTTTGGGGCTCGGTGTAAAAAAGGAGAAACGATACGAGAGTGGAGCTTTGCTCCACTCTCGTATCGTTACAAAATTTAGGAAATGCGTCCTTTACTTTTTTCTGATTTGTCGACAATAAAAGTACCTGCGACGTCACCTACGACGTTTGGAACGCAGATAATCATTTCAATTAATGCAAAAATGCCAGAAATGATGCCCGCTATTTCCGTTGGGAAGGCAAATGTCTCTACCATTAAAGATATTAGAACAAGAGAACCGCCAGGTACACCACTGGCTCCATAAGTTAAAAGTACAGACATGAGAACCATTTGAAAAATTGTTCCAAGTTGAAATCCCGTACCAATTGCTTGCCCGGCTGCAACACAGGATACGGCAAGGAGTAAAGTTAGGCCATCTTTATTGATTTGTGCTCCTAGAGGAATGGTAAAACCATATACTTTTTCAGAAATCCCCAGTTTTTTAGAAACTTCCAAATTAGAGGGAATACTTGCCATGCTGCTTGCAGTGCTAAAAGCGGTCACAATAGAAGGAATAACCTTTTTTAAGAAGATAAAAGGAGAATTCCTTCCAAGCAAAGCAATAGAAAGACAATAAAGAATAATCATTCCTAGACAGCCTAATATAATTGTAGCAATGAATCTGATTAAAAATCCAGCAAGCGCACTACCATATGTTCCTGTGGTTTTTGCGACTAAAGCGAATACGCCAAAGGGAGCTAGACCCAAAACGAATTTTACAATTTGAAACATGATTTGAGTAATGGTATCTAAAACGTCAACGACTTTTTGCTGCTTTTCTTTGTTTTTGAGAAAAATGATAGCGACACCGACAAATGTGCTAAAAACAATTGCACAGGACAAATTTCCTTCAGACAGTGCTTGGAATATATTATCTGGAACCATTTCGATAATAGTATTCACGATAGAAGGGACTTCTGCGGTACTTGTGTTTTCGTAATTTCCTTCTAGTATAATAGAGGAGCCGGGTTTCATAGCTGTTGCGATGGCAACTCCCACAATGGCTGCAAGAATTGTTGTTGCAGTATAATATAAAAAGATTTTCAGGCCAATTCGTCCTAAAAGTTTAGGGTCGTTTAAAGAAGCGACAGCGTGCATCAGATTGAAAAAGATTAAAGGGATTGCTGCCATCATTAATAACCGCATGAAAAGAGTGCCTAAAGGTGAAAAAACTTGTGCCTTATCGCCCATCAAAAGTCCTATGATAAAACCAAGGAAGAGCCCGGCAACTAATTTGATTACAAAAGGTATATTTCTGTACATGTTTATAATTTTCATATTTTTCCCCCCCTGTTATACATGGTTTTTTACAATTTTGTGGATTCTTTCAGCGGCTTCTTCTAACTCGGAAGCTGTTCTGTCTACAGAGACTACAAAGCGGATTTTTTCTTCAGAGCGATAACTGGCTAATACACCGTTCTGCTCCATATAATTTAGAAAAGTTTTTGCGTTTATGTTAGTGTTTTTGATGTCCATAAAAAATAGATTGGATTCTACTTTGTCCATTGGTACTGAAATGTAAGGAATTTCATTTAGCATTTGAGCAAATTGGCGAGTTCTTAAATGCGTTTTTTTGAGATTTTCTAAAAATAATGGATAATTGTCGCTGGATAACTGCGTTAAAGCTGCGGCGGCCAGCATCCCGGATTTGTGCATACTGTGGGCACCTATGATTTTTGCGTTAATGGCGGCAGATTCGATAAAACTCTGTGAACCGCATAATATGGCGCCAAAAGGAACCCCCATAATTTTATTCAGATTAAAGCTTAAGGAGTCTACGTGTTTTGTTATTTCAGAAAGTTCTACATTTTTACTTACAGTTGCGTTGAAAATTCTTGCTCCGTCCATGTGAATGAACAAATTTCTTTTGTGAGCTTCTTTTTCGATTCCGGATAGTAAATCGATAGGGTATGCACAGCCGCCTCCAATTGTGTGCGTGTTTTCGAGAAATACTGCTACATTGATCGGAATTTGCAAACATTCAGAGTGGTCGGCGGCAGCAGCTACTTGTTCTGAGGTTAATATGCCGTTTTCGGTGTCAATTAATTTTGTACGAAGTCCAGCGATAGCTGAAACCCCATTCCCTTCATACCAAAGGAAATGAGTCAGGGAATCTGCAATAACCTGAGCGCCAGGTTTGCTGTAAGTCATTAAGGCGGTTAAATTTGCGGCACTGCAAGTTGGAAGTAAGAGAATTCGCTCAAATCCAGTAAGCTGACAGATACGCTCCTGCAATTTTAGTATGTTCTTATCTTTTCCGTCTTTTGATGGAGATATATCTGCGTTTTTAAGTGCTTCCCACATTTGGGGAGATGATTGAGTCATAATGTCACTTGAAAGAAAGATCTTTTTTTCATCCATAAAAACACCTCCATTTAATTGCTGATATATCAGTTGTAATTTATAAATGTATTAAATCATATAAACGCAGAAAAATCAATAAAAATATGATATATTTTTAGAAAATATTAAATGTATTAGATGTATTATATTAGCGAATATGCATTTTAATTAGGAAGAGAAGAGATATCTGATATATCAAAAAAGGGTAGAAAGAAATAGAAGACCTGTATAGAGTTAGATATATAGATTTAGAATTCTGAAAAAGAGATGGTTATGAGACACGGAAAAGGGGAGGATTTAAAATTTCATTCTTAGAAAATAAAAAAAGGTAAAAAACCGGTTGACATCAAAAAATGAATGTGATAATCTAATATAGCTGTCGCGTGAGACAGCAAAAAGAACCTTGATAACTGAACAATAGACACCAACCCTGAAAATTCTTTAAGAGAATTCAGAGAACGACTTTGAACTGCGCGAGTGAACAAAAGACTGGAAAGCTTGCTTTCCGAAGCTGGCGCGAACGAGCATTGGCGAAGCCAAGATGAGCGAGA
>UMJJ01046177.1_pt1 | contig 45199 bp, 44 predicted proteins | sample 1966051 | NCBI WGS metagenome assembly UMJJ01 (sample SAMEA4836147, study PRJEB28245) | human gut metagenome | biome: gut microbiome; material: fecal sample | place: Denmark | collected 2008
GCAAAACATATGGAAAGGGAGAAACAGAGGTAAAAGCACTAAATCATGTTTCCTTTTCCGTAGAAAAGGGAGAGTTTGTAGCAATTATTGGGGCTTCTGGTTCTGGAAAGTCCACCTTGCTTCATATTTTAGGGGGAGTAGATAGACCAAATTCTGGTAAAGTGTATATTGATGGAACAGATATCTATTCGCTAAATAACGACGAGTTAGCCATTTTTAGAAGAAGGCAAATTGGCCTTATTTATCAGTTTTATAACTTAATTCCTATTTTAAATGTAGAAGAAAACATCTCACTTCCAGTATTGCTAGATGGAAAAGAAGTGGATGCTGGACGTTTAAATGAAATTGTAGATACTTTAGGGCTAAGAGATAGGGTAAAACATTTGCCAAACCAATTATCGGGAGGGCAACAACAGCGTGTGTCTATTGGTAGAAGTTTAATGAATACCCCTGCTATTATTTTAGCAGATGAGCCAACAGGAAATTTGGATAGTAAAAATTCTAAAGAAATCTTAGAACTACTTAAATTTTCCAACAAAAAATATAATCAGACCATTATTATGATTACCCATGACCAAGAGTTAGCATTAGAAGCGGATAGAATTCTTACCATTGATGATGGCTGTATTGTAAAAAATGAGAAAATAAGATAGTAGGTGAGACCATGAATATTTTAAAAAAGTTAACCTTAAAGTATTTAAAACAAAATAAAAAAAGAACCATTGTAACCATTATTGGTATTATTCTATCTGGTGCCATGATATCTGCAGTAGCAACACTAGCGGTAAGTTTTCAGCAGTTTATGCTAAAAGTAGAAATTGCAAACTCTGGAAATTGGGAAGCAAAGAAAAAGGATATAGAACTTCCTATTATTTTTTTAACAGCAAAGGACGAGGAAAAAGATGTGGTATTAGGCCTAGAAATAGGAGCAGATGATTATGTTATTAAACCATTTCGTACCAAAGAACTTATTTCTAGAATTCGTACAGTGTTAAGAAGGTATCATAAAAAGGAAGAAAAAAGCACTATACAAATAAAAGATGTTACCATAGACCTTGCAAAAGCAGAAGTATACAAAGGAAAGAGGCAAGTGATTCTAACAGCATTGGAATATAAAATATTGGTAATGCTTTTCCAAAATCAAAATCGACTCATTACAAGAGAACAACTATTAGATAAAATATGGGATGTTGCCGGAAATTTTGTAAATGATAATACGTTAACAGTATATATTAAAAGGATTCGTGAAAAAATAGAAAACAACCCTGCAGAGCCAGAAATTATTAAAACCATTCGAGGAATAGGATATAAGGTGGGCGAGTAAAATGAAGCTATTAGCGCAAGAAAAAATAAAAAAGCTACTGCTGGTATGTAGTATTTTAGTAGGAACAGTAGTAATACTAGTTATGATTTCCTTACAACTGCAAAGTAAAGAATTCCATCGAGAAACAAACAAGATTCTTGCAGGTATAGTAGGAAGTATGATAGAAAAATATCCAGAAGCGGAGCAAGATATCATAAAACAGTTATCCACCATACAAGAACAAACTGTGGAAAACGGGATGCAAATTTTGCAAAAATATGGAATAAATGTCGATGAAATAGTACCTGCTACAAATCTAGAGAAAGTACATCAAAAAAGTATGCGAATAATGCTTTTATGGATTGTCCTTTTAGGTATTTTGCTAATTAGTTGTTTTGCTATTTATTTGTATCGTAGAGAGAAAAAAATAAGAGCCATTACCGAATATTTAAAAGAAATAGAAAAACAGCAATACTCCTTAAAAATTCAAGAGAACGAAGAAGGAGAATTAAGCTATCTGCAAAACGAAATTTATAAAATTACAGTAATGTTAAAAGAAAGTGCACAAAAGCTTTCACAAGATAAAATATACTTATCCAATGCACTTTCCGATATTTCCCATCAAATCAAAACACCACTGACTTCTATTTCTGTTTTACTAGATATTTTAAAAGAAAACACCAATCTCCCAGAAGAAAAAAGACAAGAATTTTTATTTGAAATATCTAGACAAATAGAATGGATTCATTGGCTAGTAATTTCTCTTTTGAAATTATCCAAATTTGATGCAGGAACAGTAGAACTAAAAAAGGAAACAATTTTGGTTCAAAACCTAATAAAAGAAGTAATACAAAACTTAAGTATTCCATTAGAAATAAAAAATCAAACCATCCAAATGCAAGGAGACCCAAGCTCAAGTTTTATAGGCGATTTTCATTGGACGGCAGAGGCTATTATTAATATTATCAAAAATTGTATGGAACATACCGAAGAAGGAAAAACCATACAAGTAAGTTTTAAAGAAAATGTACTGTTTACCCAAATAATCATAAAAGACTCTGGAGAAGGAATAGCAAAAGAAGATTTACCCTATATTTTTCAGCGCTTTTATAAAGGAAAAAACGCAGGTAAAGATAGTTTTGGAATAGGATTAGCACTAGCAAAAGCCATTATTCAAAATCAAGGAGGAGACATCAGTGTAAAAAGCAAAAAAGGAGAAGGTACCACCTTTTTTGTTACCATTTATAAAGGGATTCATTAAAAACAAAAACGAGTAGAAATTTTCTTTCTACTCATTTTTCTTTTTACTCCACAATAGGGCTTGGTGTATTCAATGCTTCATCTGCCTCTTCTTGAGAAATATAGTTATATTTTACCATGGAGCTTAATACTTTTTGTTGTCTTTTGGTAGCTAAATCTATGTTAGACCTTGGAGAATAATAATAAGGAGAATTTGGCACACCTGCAAGTAGGCTAGCGTCATACAAAGTCATTTCCATTGGGTCTTTTCCCAAGTAACCATTGCATGCTTCTTTAATTCCGGTATATCCATACCCAAAGTAACTATTATTCACATAAATTTCTAAAATCTCATCCTTATCATACATACTTTCTAGTTTAAATGCCATAAAAATTTCTGCTATTTTACGTACCATACTTTCATCTTGTGTAAAGAAAATATTTTTTGCAATTTGCTGTGTAATAGTACTTCCACCTTCCACAAAATCAAAATTTTTAATATTGGTTACAATAGCTCTTCCAATAGCAATAATATCAATAGCACCGTGGTTATAAAAACGATGGTCTTCTACTGCAACAACAGCATTTAAATAACTTTGTGGAAGTTCTTCCAATGTCACATAATTTTCGGACTCCTGAATTTCTTTAATTTTTGCTGTAATATTCTCATCAGATGATTGCTCCCTATAGAACAAATATCCTTGAACGGTGAAAACAATACCAGTTACTAGGATAATGGCAAGGAGAATCAAAACTATTCTTTTAAACCATTTCATATATTTTACCTCTCTTATACTATTTATTGTACACTATAATTCTAATTTTGAAAAGTGACTTATACGTGACTTTAATAATTTCTTAAGAGAAAAGTGAAAAAATATTTTGTTTGCGAAAAAGAAAAGGATGTGGTATGATAACAAAAATAAAAAGGAGACAAAGAAAATGGAAATTGTAATAGGAAAAACCTCCGGATTTTGTTTTGGAGTAAAAAACGCAGTAAGCAAAACCATACAAGAATTAGAAACCACACCAAACCTATATTGCTTAGGAGAATTAATTCATAACAAAGAAGTAACAGATAAGTTAGAGCAAAAAGGGCTAACAATAGTAAACACAATAGAAGAAGTACCAGAAGGCGCAAGTTGTGTGATTCGTGCACATGGTATTACCAAACAGGAATATGAGGTGGCAAAAGAAAAGAAAATTTCTGTCATAGACTTAACCTGCCCTAAAGTGCTTTTAATACATCAAAAAATAGAACAATATGCGAAAAAAGGATATACTATTTTATTATACGGTAAAAAAGAACATCCAGAAACCAAAGGAAATGCAAGCTTTGGAGGAGAAAACTGCTATGTATTAGAAAAAAAAGAAGATGTAGACCAAGCCGTAAAACAAATACAAGAAAACGGAAGTAAAAAAATTGCCATCTTATCACAAACAACCTTTGGTGTAGAAGAATTTCATACCTTCACAAACGAAATTCAAACCCAAATGCCAGATTCAGAAATCCTAGTAGAAAACACGATTTGTAATAGTACCAAACTAAGACAAAAAGAAGCAGAAGAAATAGCAAAAACAGTAGATACAATGCTTGTAATAGGAGGAAAACATAGTTCCAACACAAAGGAATTATACGAAGTAGCCAAAAAACAAAACACCAATACCATCCATATAGAAACAGCAGAAGAACTAAAAGATAAAGTATTTCCAAAAGAAAAAATAGGAATTATTGCAGGAGCCTCAACACCACAATCTGCTATTAACAAAGTGGTAGAATGGTTACAAAACAGAACAGAATAAAATTATGGTAAACAAAAAGAATAAACAATAGACTTCTTTGGCAAAATATGATATAATAGATATGTAGTGTTGTTAAAAGGAGAAAAACAATGTTGGATGAAAAAAAATTTGAATTTGATATAGCAAGTATAAAAAGAGAGCTAGAAATAGAAGATATGCATATTACAGAAGAGGATGTTAATTTATTAAAACGTTATATGGATGATGAAATTAACATGCCAGAATTAATTGAAATTATTAAAAATCAGCCAATAGGATAAATCGCTTTCTAAAAGCTGATTTTTTTCACATACCCAAAAGAAGAAAGGGGGAAAAAGAATGGATGAATTATACGAGGCAAGAAATTCCATTTATTGCTACCCAGGTACAGAAGTATTAAAAAATAAATTAAATATTCATAAAAGAGAAGATTTACTATTTTACGAAACCAAAATTACAGCAGCAAAATTATTAAGTCTTCGTAGAAAAGGGGTTACTGGTGATTTTTCTGTAAAACATTTAAAACAAATTCACTATACCCTTTTTGAAGATATTTACCCTTTTGCAGGAGAATTTCGAACAGAAAACATAGCAAAAGGCAGTTTCCGTTTTGCAGAATGGGAATATATTGAAGAGCAATGTAACATTTTATTAGAAAGACTGCAAAAAGAAAATACCTTGCAAGGTCTAAATAAAAGAGCTTTTGTAGGAAGGCTTAGTTTTTATATGGCAGAACTAAATGTTTTGCATCCATTCCGTGAAGGCAATGGAAGAACCATTCGCGAATTTATTAGGCAATTGGCATTAAAAAATGGCTATACGCTAAACCTAACAAAAGTAGATGCCAAAACTATTTTAGAAGCATGCATGATATCCGTTGTAGATTTAAACCCACTAGAAGATTTACTAGAATATTGTATGGAATAAAAGGAAACTATACCCCCTTAAAGTAGACACAAAATAAAAAAATGTGTATACTTTAAGGGGAATTTTGATGACAAAAAGTGATACCATACCAAAAACAAAGAAAGAAGGAAAAAAAATGCCAGAAACATTACAAATAAAAACAAAAATAGGGAACATAAGAATTGTAGCACAGGAAGGTAATATTATAGAAGTATCTTTTCTTCCAGAAGATACCATACTTTCCAAAACAGAAACACAAAATCCAGTTTTACAAGAAGCAAAAAAACAGTTAATAGAATATATAGAAGGAAAAAGACGAGAATTTGATTTACCCCTGCATCCTGTAGGAACAGCCTTTAGACAAAAAGTGTGGAAAGAGTTACAAAAAATTCCGTATGGTGAAGTGCGTACCTACCAGCAAATAGCAATAGCCATAGGAAACCCAAAAGCCTGCAGAGCAGTAGGAATGGCAAACCACTGTAATAAAATTGGAATTATTATCCCATGCCATCGTGTAATAGGAAAAGATGGAACTTTAACCGGATATGCAGGAGGATTAGACAAAAAAGAGGTACTATTACAATTAGAAAAACAATATAAAGAAACCAGGAAAGAATGGTAGGATATATGGTCAGTTTTTCTTGTATCTATCCTTATGGTATAGTATAATAACACTATCTTAAAGAAAGAGAGGAAAAATAAATGGGGTTAGTTGTAAAAAATGTAAGCAAATTTTTTGGCGAAAAAACAGCAGTAGATAATATCTCCTTTGAAATTACAAAACCAGGAGTATTTGGACTGCTTGGTACCAATGGCGCCGGAAAAACGACTACCATTCGTATGATGCTAGGAATTATTAAAAAGTCTAAAGGAAGCATTACATGGAATGGAAAAGAAGTAGAGCAAAAAAATGTAAGATTTGGCTATTTGCCAGAAGAAAGAGGATTATATCCTAAAACCAAAATTTATGACCAATTGTTTTATTTTGCTACCTTAAAAGGTATGTCCAAACAAGAAGCAAATACAGCAATTGATTATTGGTTAAAACGATTAGAAGCAGAAGAATACAAAAATATGCTAGCAGAAAAACTTTCCAAAGGAAATCAACAAAAAATACAATTTATTGCTTCTATTATTAACGAACCAGAACTTATTGTGCTAGATGAACCATTTAGTGGTCTAGATCCAGTAAACACCAAGCTATTAAAAAATGTTATCCTAGAACTAGTACAAAAAGGAAAATACATTGTAATGTCTAGCCATCAAATGAGTTCGATAGAAGAATTTTGCACCGATTTAGTTATTTTAAACAGAGGAAAGACTGTTTTGCAAGGTAACTTAGAGGAAATAAAAAATTCTTACCAAGCAACTAGTGTAGATTTAACAACCAAACAAGAAGTAACAGAAATTATTAAACAAGTAAATTTACCAGTTCTATTTCAAAAAGACCATACCTATCAAATTCAAATTACAAGCGAGCAAGACGGATACCGCTTATTAGAAGCACTACAGCAGGCAAATGTTCCAATTACAAAATTTGAAATTAAAAAACCAAGTTTAAATGATATTTTTATTGAAAAGGTAGGTAAGTAATATGAAAGATATTATAACAGTTGCAAAATTTACAATAAAAGATATGATTACCAGAAAATCTTTTATTGTATCTAGTATTATTATACTAGCATTAATTGTAATAGGATTTAATATTCCTAATATTTTAAATTCCTTTGGAACAGAAGAAAGCAAATTAAATAAAATGCTAATAGTAGATTCCGAAAATATTTTTAAAGGAAACTTAGAAGCATTAAACCAAATGCAATTAGGCTTTGAATTTCAAATTCAAACACAAGAGATAACAGAAGAAGAAATAAAACAAAAAATTGCATCCGAAGAAGTAAATTCTGCTATTGTCCTATCTGCAGAGGGAGATAAATTACAAGCAGAATATATAGTAAAAGAATTAGGAATGGGTTCTACAATTCCTACTACCTGTGAAGAAGCACTATCTAGCATTTATCAAACCATGCAATTACAAGAATTAGGACTATCCCAAGCACAAATTCAAAGTCTGCATCCTAATTTTGAGTGGGAAATAAAACAAGTAGAAAATAAAGAAGTAAAAGGTAATATTGTAGTAACCATGTTACTTTCTATTGTACTATTCTATGCAATTTACTTCTGTGCATACCAAGTATCTAGTTCTATTACGACAGAAAAAACATCTAAGATTATAGAAACATTAGTTACAACGACCAAACCAAGAACCATTATCTTAGGAAAAACCATAGGAATTGGTATTGTTGGTTTAATCCAAGTATGTGTTATCGTATTAGTAGCACTTGTGAGTGCAAAACTATTTTTACCAGAGGGAATGTTAGAGTCTGTATTAGATTTATCACAAATCACAGTAGGACTAGGCATTATTACTATTGTATACTTCTTATTGGGATATGGTGTATATTCTCTTTTATATGCTGTTACTGGCTCTACAGTAAGCAAACCAGAAGATATACAATCTGCCAATACACCAGTTGCTATTTTAGCAGTAATTGGATTTTACCTAGCTTACTTTACCATGATGAATCCAACAAGTAACTTAAATGTATTTGCTTCTATTTTCCCATTTTCATCACCATTTTGTATGCCATTTCGTGTGATGATGGGAGTAGCTATGCCATGGGAAATAGTAACTTCTATTATTGTACTTATTGTTTCTATGTTAATCATAGCAAAAATATCTATCAAAATATACTCTTCTGCTATTTTAAATACAGGAAGTAGAATTTCTTGGAAAGAGATGGTAAAAATTTATAAACAAAAAGATAATGACTAAAAACAAAAAAATAGTAGTGTTTCTACAAAAAAATAGTAGAAACACTACTATTTTTTTGTAACATATTTTTCAAAAGTTTCGTACATTTCTGGACGATATTTTTTTAGAGAAACAGGTCTCATAGTAGTATCTGTAAAACAATGCGTGGTCTCTCCTGTAAGTACTAATTCACCAGTATCTTTTTTGGTAATGCGATACGCAATTTTCATACGAACCCCATTGCACTCTACAATAGAAACTTCCACACAAATAATTTCCTCAAACTTAGCAGGAGACTTATACTGCACATTTACTCCCAAAACAGGAATCATGACACCTTGTTGTTCAATATAAGAATAAGGTAGTCCAATTTTTTCTAAATAAAAAATACGGGCCTCTTCCAAAAAACGAATATAATTAGAATGATGCACAATTTGCATACCATCCAACTCATAATAGTTTACTTTTCTTTCATATACCATAAAAAAACCTCCTCGTACATACAACAGATAAAAGTATATCACAATTTTTTCCTTTTTACTACAAAAAAGTGATAGCTTAAACAGTAACCAAAAATTATGTAACCTGCATATAGTATAGTAAGACTGAAAAAAGGAGGAGAAAAGAATGTCCGAAATGTTAAGAGTAGAAAACATAACAAAAAAGTATCAGGCAAAAAATGGAGAAATAGAAGCATTAAAACCTATTCATTTTGCAATACAAGAAGGAGAATTTGTAAGTCTCATTGGTCCTAGTGGATGTGGTAAATCCACGCTTCTTTCTATTATAGCAGGATTAGAACCTAAAAATTCAGGAGAAATATTTATTGGGGGAGAAAAGGTACAAGGCATATCTCCTAAAATTGGATATATGCTCCAAAAAGATAGTTTATTAGAATGGAGAACTATTTGGAATAATGTTACCTTTGGACTGGAAATAAGAGGGATTAAAACAAAGGAAAACGAAGCTTATGTAGAAGAATTGTTAAAAAAATATAAAATTAGTGAATTTAAAGATAAATATCCATCCCAGTTATCCGGAGGAATGAGGCAAAGAGTAGCATTAATTCGAACCTTAGCGGTAAAACCTAACATCCTACTCCTTGATGAAGCTTTTTCTGCATTAGATTATCAAACAAGAATTATGGTTACAAAAGATATTTATCACATCTTAAAAAATGAAAATAAGACCGTTTTAATGGTAACACATGATATTTCAGAAGCTATTAGTATGTCCGATAGAATTATTGTTTTAACGTCTAGACCAGCAAGTGTTAAAAAAATTCACACCATTGATTTTAAAATGCAAGACAGGGACCCATTAAACTGTAGACAAAGCCCATTATTTTCTGAATACTTTAATACCTTATGGAAGGAGCTGGAAGTACATGAATAAAGAAAATGTATCACAAGAAAGAAAAACTTACTTAAGAAAAATAAAAAATAGAAAAAGAAAAATTTTATTAACACAAATAGCTATTGTAATTCTTTTTATCGCCCTTTGGGAAATATTAGCAGACTATGGAATTATTGATAGTTTTATTATGAGTCAGCCAAGTAGAATTTGGCATACCCTATTAGATTTATCTTCCAATGATTTACTAAGACACCTTGGCATAACTTGTTTAGAAACCATTATTGGATTTTTATCAGGAACAATTTTAGGAATTTTAATTGCCATTTTATTATGGTGGTCCGATTTTTTATCCAAGGTATCCGAACCTTTTTTAGTAGTTTTAAATAGCCTTCCTAAAGTAGCTCTAGGTCCAGTTATTATTATCTGGGTAGGAGCAGGAATGCCTGCTATTATTGTAATGGCACTATCTATTTCTCTTATTGTAACCATTTTAGAAAACTTAAACGGCTTTTTAGGAACCGATAAAGAAAAAATAAAAATGGCAAAGACATTTGGAGCTAGCAAATTTCAAATATTAACCAAAATTGTTATTCCATCTAATATTTCTACTTTTATCAATTCCTTAAAAGTAAACATAGGCTTATCCTTAGTAGGTGTTATCTCTGGAGAATTCTTAGTATCCAAAGGAGGACTTGGCTATTTAATTGTCTATGGAGGTCAAGTATTCCAATTAGATTTAGTAATGACAAGTGTTCTTATTTTAGGTATAGTAGCTGCTATTATGTATGAAAGCGTAGTATTGTTAGAAAAAAGAATACTAAAAAAGATAAAATAAAAGGAACCAAATAACAACAAAAAGAATAGGTTATGTTAAGAAAAAAGAAAGGAGAATGCAAGATGAAAAAATACGTTATTCTTGTAATTTGTATTCTTGTGGTTGTAGTACTAGGATTTTTTGGCTACCAAATGGTAAAACCAGAAACAACCGATACACAGCTTACAAAAGTAAGAGTCAATGAGGTAACACGCTCTATATTTTATGCACCACAATATGTTGCCTTAAACAAAGGATTTTTTAAAGAAGAAGGGTTAGATATTGAGTTTACAACAGCAGAAGGCTCTGACAAAGTTATGACTGCTATTCTATCTGGGCAAGCAGATATTGGCCTTGCAGGACCAGAAACCTCTATTTATGTATCCAACGAAGGAAAAGAAGATTACACACAAGTATTTGCCCAACTTACCAAAAGAGATGGTTCTTTTTTAGTAAGTAAGACAAAACAAGATAATTTTAGTTGGCAAAACCTAAAAGGAACCACTGTAATCCCAGGAAGAAAAGGTGGAGCACCATATATGACATTTGAGTATGTAGTAAAGAAAAACGGATTAGTTCCACAAAAAGATGTTATCTTAGATGATAGTATTAAATTTGACCTGATGGCAGGAGCATTTGCCGGAGGAGATGCAGAATATGTTACTTTATTTGAACCAACAGCAACCATGACAGAACAAGCAGGAAAAGGATACATTGTAGCATCTGTAGGAGAAGCAGCAGGAGAAATGCCTTTTACAGGTTATACCGCAAAGAAAAGTTATATAGAAAGTCATGAAGATATTATCCAAAAATTTACCAATGCCATCTATAAAGGACAGCAATATGTACAAGAACATACTGCAAGGGAAATTGCAGAATCTATTCAAGACTATTTCCCAAGTACAGACTTGGACCTACTTGAAACAGTTATTCAAAGATATAAAGATATTGATGTATGGAACGACACACCAATATTAAAAAAAGAAGCTTTTGATTTATTACAAAACGTTATGCAAGAAGCAGGCGAGTTAGAGCAAAGAGCTCCTTATGAAAAAGTAGTTAACAACAAATATGCAGAAAAAGCTGTACAAGAAAACTAAACACAAAAAAGCTATCGACAAAAATAACGTCGATAGCTTTTGCTAGTATGGTATGCCTGTAAATACTAGTGTTAGAAGATTTTGTTAGGATAGGATAATAGAAGATAGCGTTGTAATATAATTGTAATATAAATGTAACAATACTGCAATACAAAATCAAAAAAGCTACTAGTTTCAAGGGATACAGAAAGAAAAAAAAACAAAAATACAATAACTGGAATTCGTATAAAAAATAGTTTTAATAAGAATGGCAACAGTTTGAAGCATGTCTTTACATAAGTACTAAAGATTTGACATTACTTTTGGGGTGGGATAGGATAAGTTTGCAGTAAGGAAAACGGAGCAAACTTACTTGTCCGTAAGTAAATTAAGACTTTAAAAAAAGCCTAAAAAACCGCAGTATCCTTACAAAATCGCAAAAGTAAATTTAAAAATAGGGGGAATTAAAACATGCAAGTTATTAAAAGAGATGGTAGGGTGACAGAGTTCAACCCAGAAAGAATAGTAAAGGCAGTTAGTTTAGCAATGTCTCATACACCAGGGGGAGTAGACATTGAGCTTGCCAACAAAATTGCATTAAACGTACAAAAACAATTAGAAGACAAAATGCAAACAACAGTATACGAAATCCAAGATTTAGTAGAAAAAAGATTAATGGCTTCTTCTAGAAAAGAAGTAGCACAAGAATATATTACCTATCGCTATAACAGAGATGTAGCAAGAAAATCCAAAACAAAGGAAATGTTCCTAGAAATTATCGAAGCAAAAGCAAACGATGTAACAAGAGAAAATGCCAATATGAATACCGATACACCAGCTGGTATGATGATGAAATTTGCTTCTGAAACAACCAAACCATTTGTAGACGACTTTTTACTATCACCAGAAGCAAGAGAAGCATATCAACAAGGATATATTCATATTCATGACAAAGATTATTATCCAACCAAAAGTTTAACATGCTTGCAACACCCATTAGATAAAATATTAAAAAACGGATTTAGAGCAGGACATGGTGCCTCTAGACCTGCAAAAAGAATAGAAACAGCTTCTATTATTGGATGTATTTCTATGGAAACCGTACAAAACGAAATGCACGGTGGACAAGCTATTCCAGCATTTGATTTTTACCTAGCACCATATGTAAAACTAACCTTTATCGAAGAAATCAAAAAAATAGAAGAATTCTTAGGAAAAGACTTATCTAAATTATATGATTACCAACCAAAAGATTATCTAAAAAAAGAATTAGGAAACTTAGAAGGAGAAGAAAGATACATTCAAACAGCTATCAATAGCACAGTAGGAAGAGTACATCAAGCAATGGAAGCATTTATTCATAACATGAATACTATTCATTCTAGAGGAGGGAATCAAGTAGTATTTAGTTCTATCAACTATGGTACCGATACTTCCCCAGAAGGAAGATGTATTATAAGAGAAGTACTACTTTCTACCGAAAGAGGAGTAGGAAATGGCGAAACTCCAATTTTCCCAATTCAAATTTGGAAAAAGAAAAGAGGAGTAAACTACTTACCAGAAGATCCAAACTATGACCTATACAAATTAGCATGTAAAGTAACAGCAAAAAGATTTTTCCCAAACTTTATCAACTTAGATGCAAGCTTTAATAAACACGAAAAATGGAGAGCAGATGATCCAAATAGATACATGTACGAATGTGCAACAATGGGATGCAGAACCAGAGTATTTTCTAACAGACACGGAGAAAAAACATCTGTAGGAAGAGGAAACCTATCTTTTACTACTGTAAACATTGTACGTATTGCTATTGAATCTGCTTTAGAAGCACAAGAGCAATGTGATTTACACTTTGAACTTGGTCGTGGTAGCGAAGAAAAAATGACAGAAAAATACAAAAAGACCGTAAAAAATATCTTTAAGAAAAAACTAGAAAAATATACAGACATTGCAGCAAGACAATTATACGATAGATACAAATTCCAATGTACTGCTGTTGCAAAACAATTCCCAATGTTAATGTCTGGACTATGGCAAGGTAGCGAAGAATTAGGACCAAACGACACAGTAGAAAAAGTATTAAAACAAGGAACATTAGCTTTAGGATTTATTGGACTTGCAGAATGTTTAACAGTACTTACAGGAAAACATCATGGAGAATCTGAAGAAGCACAAAAACTAGGACTAGAAATAGTAGGACAAATTGACGAAGCATGTAAAAACTATTCTGAACGTTATGACTTAAATTATTCTTGCTTTGCAACACCTGCAGAAGGATTATCAGGAAGATTTACGAAAATGGACCGTAAAAAATACGGTATTATCCTAGGAGTAACCGATAGAGATTATTATACAAACAGTAACCATGTTCCTGTATGGTATAAATGTACTGCAGAACACAAAGCAAAAATAGAAGCACCATATCATGCATTAACAGGAGCAGGACACATCTTCTATATCGAATTAGACGGAGATGCAACACATAACCCAGACACCATTGAAGCAGTTGTAGATTTAATGGATAAATACGACATGGGCTATGGTTCTGTAAACCATACAAGATCTAGATGTTTAGATTGTGGATTTGAAAATGCAGATGCAGACTTAAAAGAATGTCCAATGTGTGGAGGAACAAACATTGATACTATCCAAAGAATTACCGGTTACTTAGTAGGAACTACATCTCGTTGGAATAAAGGAAAACTAGCAGAACTACACGACAGAGTAACCCATAGTGGACTTGGAGAAATGAGTGAAAAATAAGAGGTGATAAAACATGAAAATGGCAGGATTTTATGATGAAAGTATTTCCAATGGACTAGGTTGGAGAGCAGTACTATTTGTAAGTGGATGCCCACATAACTGCCCAGGATGTCATAACAAAGAAGCACAAAACTTTAATTATGGAGAAGAATTTCACAAGGATGAAATAATCCAAAGAATAAAAGAAAATTCTATTTTAAAAGGAGTTACCATTAGTGGAGGAGAACCACTTTGCAAGCAAAATATAGGAGAGGTACTAGACTTTATCCAAACAGTAAAAAAAGAAAAGCCAGGATTTAATATTTGGTGTTACTCTGGCTATACTCTAGAAGAACTAGAAGCAAGAAACGATGCAGTAACCAATGAAGTATTAAAAGAAATTGATGTACTAGTAGACGGAGAATTTGTAGAAGCCAAAAAAGTTCCAGGACTAAAATTTAGAGGCTCTGCTAACCAAAGAATATTGGACATGCCAAAATGCATTCGTGAAAATAAAATAGTAGAAGTACCAGTCTAAAAAAAGGATTCCCATAACGGGAATCCTTTTTAGATAGATACTTTTATCTGGAAAAAAAGACAACAAGAAGGATAATAAGAAGTACAATCCAAATGATGATGTAATAAATAGCACAAACGGCAAGCAAAAGAACAAGTCCTCCTGCAAAACCTAAACTGGTATCAATAAGAAAAGTTCTAAACATTAGCTTTTTATCAGAAGAAATACAAAGTAAAATTCCTATCAAAGAAAATACTAAGAAAAATCCTCCAAAAGTATAAGCATGTTTTTCAAAACCTCCATCTAAGAACCTTCGAAACAGTTCCATTTTTAATGAACCCAGCATACCATGGGATAATAATAACTCTAGTGTGCAAAAAGTGTCTATCATAACGGCTCCAGAAAAGAATACGCAAGGAGACATCCTTACAACATATCTCCGGAATGCATATACTCCCCCATAAATCCAAAAAGCTAAAGCTAAAGATAGCACACTCGGCAAAACCAAGGAAAATACAGCTTCTGCTTCTAAATAAGATTTAAGTAAAAAGTATAACATGAAATTCATCCTCTCTTTTTGCTTACTCCCACTATCCTAAATCTCCTTTTTTCCATCTATCTATAGTATTATCAATAGCCATATTATACCATAAAAAAAGCAAGAAAGCAAAACTAAAGAATAATACAATTTGACAAATAAATATAAATAATATATATTAAATATGCCTTTCGCCAGAAGGTAGAAAGGAGGTCATTATGAAAGACTTGTTTTATGTGCTAGAACTTTTATTGATTTATTACATAATAAAGCAATTAAGTAAATAGCATGAAAAAAGACTAGGAAAAATGTTTAGCGACATTCCTAGTCTTTTTTATGCCATTATTACTTGACTTGTTTTGCAATTGCTAAATATATTGTAGCATTTATCTTAATATATGTCAAATCATATTTTGAAACGAGTAACAAAATTTTTACACAATTGCTTACCAAGTATTGACAATACCAGTAAAATTAATGTATAATGGAAAACGAAGTCGGATTAAACTTAAAAAATAATCCAATGAATCATCCCACACGAAGAGAGTGTAATACCGGAAGGAGGGGAAATTATGTCAGAAGTTAAAGTAAAAGATGGTAATATAGAAGATGCTTTAAAAAGATTTAAAAGACAATGTGCAAGAAATGGAGTACTTCAAGAAGTACGTAAAAGAGAACACTATGAAAAGCCAAGTGTAAAAAGAAAGAAAAAGTCAGAGGCTGCAAGAAAAAGAAAATTTTAATTTGTATAAAGGGGGCGTTTCCAAATAAAAAAGGAAAGCGCCTTTTTGTTTTATAGGAGGGATTTTTATGTTAAAAGAAACATTATTAGAAGACTTAAAAAGTGCAATGAAAGAAAAGGATACTGTTACCAAAAATACCATACAAATGGCAAGAGCCGCTATTTTACAAGTAGAAAAAGATAAACAAGTAACTTTAGAAGATGCAGATATTTTAACTATTTTAGCCAAAGAAGTAAAAAAGAGAAAAGACTCTTTAGCCGATTACGAAAAAGGTGGAAGAGAGGACTTAGTAGAGCAAATAAAAAAAGAAATACAAGTATTAGAAAAATATTTACCAAAACCACTTTCTAGAGAAGAACTAGAAAAAGAAATAAAGCAAATTGTACAAGAACAAAATGCTACTAGTATGAAAGATATGGGGAAAGTAATGAAAGTGGCAAAAGAGAAAATAGGCACAAGGGCGGACGGAAAAGAGATAAATGAAATCGTAAAAAGTTTACTACAATAAAATTATGTAAAACGATTGACGAAAAAGACAAAATTTGGTACAATAGAACTAGAGTTTTTAAGGAGGTGTTGTAAGTGGCCAAAAGATGTGGAGATTGTGAATATTATAGTAATGGAAGATGCACCTATGATGGATATAGAACAGAAGGAGCAAACGACACAGAAGCACCTTACGATTGCGGACACTATAGTGCATAAAAAATAGACCTAAGAAAGGTCTATTTTTTAACCAGAAAGAAATAAAAAAATGGGGGAAATATGGAAAAGAAAAAGCCAATTTACACAAAAGAAAAAGGTAGTATTTTACCAAATGTGAGTAAATGGCTGATAAAGCAAAGAACTAAAAAACAAGAAGAAAAGAGAATTATTAAAAAAGTAACAGCAGGAAAATTTAAAAATCAAGAACTAAAATATCTAGCAAATGGATTAGATATTTTAAGATTACTCTACTTTCATGGTGTAGATATTTTAGAATGGGACTTGTTAAGTTCTGATAAAGAGCGCTCTAAGAAAGAAAACATTATAAAAGCATTAATGGTATTTACGAGAAGAAATGTAGATATTATTTTATCACAAGTATCTGGAAAAATGTGGAGCAGTTATTACGAGCAAAAAAAATTAGCGGACTTTGAAAAAAATATGGAAATTTTAGCAAAGACCAATGGTATTATTACTACAATGCAAACTAAGACAGAAATAATAGATGGAAAAGAAACAGAAATACAAAGAGAAAGAGTTTATTCGCAAAAAGAAATATATGATATATTAAATTTTTTCCAATTACAAAAAGAAGGAATAGAAGACCATGGTATAGAAGAACTAGTAAATGTAGGGTTATCTATTGCAACATTTCTAGGCACAGTAACAGAAAATATTAAACAAAGTGATAAACCAATGTTAACTGGTACTCTTTTAGCAAGTGGTATAGCAGGAGGAATTGGCAACTTTGTGTATAAACAAAAACTGCAAGACAAAGAAGAAAATAAAGTAAGAGAAAAAAGAAGAAATGTAAGGTTTTACGAGCAAGAAATGATAGAAACAGAACCGGTAAGCCAAGAAGATGAACGTTACATGCGAGAAAAAACAAAACAAAGTATGGAAGACTATCAAAAAGCAAAACAAAAACTATATGGAAGACTAGATAGTGCAGATACAGGACTAAGCCTTGCTATTTCTTTAATGGTAGGAGCATTAACTATCAATCAAGTAGTAAAAGAAGGAAAGTTTACGGTTTCTTCTATTCCTAAAATATTGGCTCAATTTGGAGCAAATACAAGGGTTATATCTGGTCTAGGTCTTACCATGGGACAAATAAAAAGATTTCAAGAAAGAAGAATGGACTACAAAGAAGTGTTAGAAGAAGTACAAAACATTGTAAAACAAATAGAAGAAAAAGCAGAAAAACTAACAGAAGTAACACATCCTTTTACCCGTTTAAGTTTGCAGGATGTAACATTAAATTTTTATCAGACAGAAAATGAACAAGGAGGAGAAAAATACGGAAAAACATTAACAATACCTGAATTTCACGCCGATACCGGAGAAATAGTATTAGTAACAGGAAAATCAGGAAATGGAAAAAGTACATTACTAAAGCACTTAAAAAATGGAGATATACATAACCCAAAAACAATTGCAATAGACGGAACAGAAAAAGTAGATAAAATAGGTAAAAAAGCAGTTATGTTTTCTTCAAGAATGCGATTAAGTGACATGACAAATATCCTAGGACAAATAACAAGAAAAGAAAGACTAGAAGAATTAACTGCAGAAGAAAGACAAAAATTTGTTGCTATTTTAAAAGACTTAGAACTTTACCGAGAAGGAAAAAATATGAAAGATATTATTTCTAAACGATATAGCGAATTTTCTAGCGGACAAAAAAACCGTATTGCCCTTGCAAAAGTATTGTACATGCTAGATGATAGTAAACAAGTATTACTCCTAGACGAACCAACTAATTTCGTAGAAAAAGAATTAAGAAGAAAAACTTTCCATACCATCCAAAAATACTGCAAACAAGGAAAACCAAAAACCATTATTATAGCAACACATGATATTGAAATAGCAGAAGAAGTAGCAAATAGAAGATACAATATAACAGAAGAAGGATTAGTAGAAGAAGTACCAATACAAAAAAATAAAGAAGAAAGATGCTAAAAAAATAGCATCTTTTAAATTTTAATACAAAAAGCTTGTATAAATTTTCCAAAATGTATTATACTATCTATAAAGAGAAAAAAACGCTTGAAAAAGAAAGGAAAGAAAAGGATGAAAGAAAAGAAAATACAAATAAAAGAGGGAATTACTTTGCATTATATTCCAACCAATAAATTTAAAAACAACATGCTTGCTGTTTTTTTAACGACACCGCTAGATAAAAAAACTGTTACTTGGAATAGTTTGCTAACAGCCGTATTAAGAAGAGGAACCAAAACCATGCCAAGTCAAGAAAAAATTAGCGAAAATTTAGAAAAAATGTATGGAGCTTCTTTTGACTGTGGAGTAGAAAAAACAGGAGATAACCAAGTATTAAAATTTTACATGGAGTCTCTTAATAATGAATTCTTACCAGAAAAAGAAAATTTGTTACAAGAAAGTATAGATATTTTATTAGAGGTAGTATGGAATCCCTACTTAGAAAATGGAGGCTTTTCTAGGGAATATGTAGAAGGAGAAAAACATACGATAAAGCAATTAATAGAAGGAAAAATAGACGATAAAGCCAAATATGCAGTAGAACGTACTACAGAATTAATGTACCAAAATAAGCCATATGGATTATATAAATTTGGATATTTAGAGGATTTAGAAAGCATAACACCAGAAAATTTATATGCCCATTATCAAAAGCTTTTACAAGAATGTAAAATAGATATATTTGCTTCTGGAGATATAAACGAAGAAGAATTGGTCTCCATGTTGATGCAAAATGAGCAAATCCAAAAACTACAAGATAGAAAACCAAACTTTATCTGCCATGCGGATGCTTCCGAATTAGAAACACCAAAAACTCCAAACAAAGTAACAGAAAGTATGAACGTTTCCCAAGGGAAACTTATTTTGGGAATGTATGTGGATAGTAAAAAACCGGACGATAAATATGTGGCACTACTCTATAATGCTATTTTAGGAGGAAACGCGAATTCAAAATTATTTCAAAATGTAAGAGAAAAAGCAAGCCTTGCCTATACAGCAAGTTCTTCCTATATTAGACCTAAAAATATTATTTTTATTAAATGTGGCATAGAAATAGAAAACGAAGCAAAAACATTAGACATTATTGAAAAACAACTTCAAGACATAAAAAAGGGAGAATTCTCAGAAGAAGAAATAGAAATTTGTAAAAAACAAATAATATCTGCAATTAAAGGAATACCAGAGGGACAAGATACCGAAATTATTTATTATTATGGGCAAGAAATTGCCGGCGAAAATGTTAGCTTAGAAGAATATATACAAAAGGTAAATGCAGTAACCAAGCAAGATATTATTGCACTTGCTCAAATGATAAATGTGCACACAGTTTATTTCTTAAAAGATTAGGAGGAAAATCAACATGCAGGTAATTGAAAATTTAAAAGTAAAAGAAAAAGTATATATAGAGACCTTAGAAAATGGATTAACGGTTCTTATTATTCCTAAAAAAGAAACAGAGAAAAAATTTATTATATGGGGAACCAATTTTGGATCTATTGATAGTAAATTTATAGCACCAGGAGAAAACGAAATCACAACAGTTCCAGATGGAGTAGCCCACTTTTTGGAACATAAGTTATTTGAGCAAAAAAATGGAACCAATAGCCTAGATACATTAACTGCGATAGGAGTGGATGCAAATGCCTATACGACAACAGACCACACAGCATATTTATACGAATGTAACGATAAATTTTACGAAGCATTAGACGAGTTTATGGATTATGTACAAAATCCATACTTTACCAAAGAAAACGTAGAAAAAGAGAAAGGAATTATAGGACAAGAAATCCGTATGTACGATGACCACCCAGGTTGGCAGGTTTATATAAATGCCATGCAGTGTTTATATCAAAATAATCCTGTTCGCATTGACATAGCAGGAAGCATTGAAAGTATTTCTAACATTGATAAAGATATTTTATACAAATCTTACAATACATTTTATCATCCATCTAATATGTGCTTAGTAGTATGCGGAAATTTTGAAGCAGAAGCTATTTTAGAAGAAATAAAAAAACGATTACTTCCAAAAGAAATAATAGGAGAAATACAAAGAATTTATCCAGAAGAACCAGAAAAGGTTGCAAACAAAGAATGTAAGAAACAAATGGAAGTAAGTACCCCAATTTTTGTAATAGGCATCAAAGATAAAGTAAGCAAGGAAAATATGGTAAAAAAACATATTGCTATTGAAGTTCTATTAAATATGATAATAGGAAAAAGTTCTAAATTATATCAAACACTATATAAACAAGGATTATTGTTAGAAGAACCAGATATGCAATATGAGTGGTCCAAAGAGTATGCCCATATTACTATTTCAGCACAAAGTAAAGATCCTAAAAAAGTCTACCAAGGAATAGCAGATACCATACAAGAATATAAGAAACACGGCCTAGAACTAGAACATTTTGACAGAATAAAAAGAAAAATTTATGGCGATTATGTAAAAGAATTTGACGATGTGGCAGATATTGCAAGAATGTTTTTAGCAGACTGGATGAAAGGGGTAAATAGTTTTTCTTACTTAGAGCAATATAATGCTGTTACCAAATCTTATGCAGAAGAAATCCTAAAAGAAGTATTTCTAGAAGACAAAACCATCCTATCTGTTGTTGAACCTAATAGTAGTAATGAAGAAAAATAGATGACAATTACGATTCCGCTTTTTTCTATCACCATAACAATTCCTAAGATAGCATGCACTATCTTAGGAATCCCAATTTATTGGTATGGAATTATTATTGCAATAGCAATGGCAGTTGCTGTTATTTTATACTATAAAAAAAGTGGTACTTATGGAATATCTTTTGACACTATTCTTAGTGCATTTTTATGGGTTATTCCATTTGCATTTTTGGGTGCTAGACTTTATTATGTCATATTCCGATGGGACTATTATAGTAGTAATCCTAGCCAAATACTACAAATTAAAAACGGAGGACTAGCCATTTATGGAGGTTTGTTCGTAGGAGTGGCTATCTTATGTTTTTACTGCAAAAAAAATAAAATATGCATCCGAGACATGCTAGACTATGTGGTACCAGAAATAGCATTAGCACAATCGATAGGAAGATGGGGAAATTTTTTTAATGTAGAAGCCTATGGAGTAGAAACCACCCTGCCATGGAAAATGGGAATTGAAGCGCAGGGAACGAACTCATACGTACATCCCACTTTTTTGTATGAATCTATTTGCACATTAGGAATCTATCTTTTACTACACAAAATAGAAAAAAACAGAAAATGGAAAGGTCAGATAACTTACTTATATATCACACTTTATTCTTTTGCTAGAATGTGGATAGAAGGCTTAAGAACAGACAGTCTATATCTAGGAAATATTCGTATTTCGCAATTAGTATCCATTATCCTTTTTGTCGTTTTTGGTAGTATTTTGTTTTATTTTGCATACCACAATAGAAAAATGTCAAAAAAAGAAGAAAAAAATAAAAAAGTGACATACAAAAATGCCTGAAACCTAGACAAAATAAGAGAAAATATATTGACGAAGATGTAAAAATATGGTATTTTATATATAGATAATTAAAAAAATGCAAAAAGGAGAGAAGTAATATGTTAAATGATGAGATTTGTAAATTACGTGAAAAATTAAATAATAGCATAATAAGTGGACAAGACTATAGCATAACTTATCAGTTAAGCGTGGAACTTGATGACCTTATTGCACAATATTATAAAGAATTTCAAGAAAAGAGGGCTCCAAAGAAAGAAAAAGTGGGCAAAAACGCCAGAACAAAAACTTTTTCCAGTATTTAAAAGAGTTCTTTTCCTGTGGAAGTAAGGGCTCTTTTTTGTCCTAACAGAGAAAAAATGACAAAAAAAATTAAGAAATAATCAAATAATTCTTGCTTTTTCCTTCAAAATAGTCTATAATAAAAAACAAGAGAATGAAAAAAATATGAAAAAATAAAGAAAGTTAAGGAGGATTACGCATGAAAAACAAAACAGTAAAAATAATTTCTGCAATAATGTTAGTGATGATGGTATTATTTTCAATGTCTAATTTAGTATTAGGAACAACTTTAGATGTTGAGATTACTCCAGAAAAGTCAGAAGCATCTGATGCAGTAAATAGTGCGGCTAATATTATTTTAGGAATTGTTCAAGTAGTAGCAATTGCTGTGGCAGTTATTATGCTTATTGTATTGGCTATTAAGTACATATCTGCATCACCAGAAGGAAAAGCTGATATTAAAAAATCTGCAACAATGTATGTCGTAGGAGCTATTCTATTGTTTGCAGCTTCAGGAATATTACAGATACTTAAACAATTTGCAGAAAGTGCATTTGGAAAATAATCTTTCGTATTTGTAGACAAAAAACATAAAAGATGGTAAATTGTATTTACCATCTTTTTTAAAAAAGAGGTGGTGGATGTTATGACAAGAAAAAAAATAGTAAGAATTATTGGTATTTTAATACTAGCAATGTTGTTAGGCTCAACGTTTGTTTTTGCAGATGACATTAATACAGGAGGCTATATAGAAATCTATCATGGGGGATCCCAAAGCATACGAAATGCAGGAAGCCTTATCCTAGGAGTAGTACAAGTAGTAGGAACAAGTATAGCGGTTATTATGCTAGTAATTATAGCTATTCGTTACTTTACTGCTGCACCAGAGGCAAAGGCAGATATTAAAAGCCAGCTTATCCCTTATGTAATAGGAGCTGTATTGCTATTTGCAGCAAGCAACCTAGTAAGTATTGTAGCAACAGCAGCACAGGAGATTTTTTAAAATCCTTACGGATAAAGGAAAAAGAAGCAAATGCTTACAAACAAAAGCAAAACAGAAGACGAAAAGAAAAAAGAGTCAAAATAGAACGCAAAAAACAGGTCTATTTTGGCTCTTTTATTGCAACAATATTACAGTTATATGAAAAATTCATAATAATGACGAATATAGCCTATAAATGTTGAAAAATACAGGGAAATGAAGTATAATAATAAGTAATAGAGTGTAAAAGTGGGGTGAAAGAAATGAAAGGAAAAACAATGAAAAAAATAATTTACAGTATCCTGTTACTTCTATTAACAATAAGCCTAATACTTCCAAGCACAGTACAAGGATATACACAAGATATAGTCTTAGCTGACGCAGACGGTGGAGATACTGTTACTGGTGGTGGAGGAAGCACAGGTGGGCTTACCTGGGATAGTATTAAAGGACAAGCAGATAGCTGGCTAAATCAAGGAAAAGGACAAGACCATATTAATGACCAACAGCTACAAAACATTATCATTCCTATTGGACAAATGTTAGTAGCAATAGGAAGTGTGGTACTGGTTATTGTTACTACTATCATGGGTATTAAATACATCATGGGTGGACCAGATAAAAGAGCACAATTAAAACAACAATTAGTAGGTTTGGTAGTAGCAACTATTGTTATTTTCGCTGCACAAGCAATATGGGCACTCGTATATAATTTTATGACAGACTTAACAGTAAGTAAAAAAGTAGAAAGCACCCCAATGAAACAAGAAATACAATTACCAGAAGAAATCTGGAAAGGATAACAAAGGAGGAAAAACAATGGGTACATATTATATTCCTAGAAATGTAAAAGGAGAAACAAGATTATTAAACATCTTTACCGTAAAATCTCTTATCACAACCGTTGCAGGAACAATCATTGGTTCTGTATTTTATCTTATTTTTGGACTACTTCTGGGACTAAAACCAGTAGGAATTGGAATAATGGTTTTCTTTGCTGTAGTAGGATTTGGAGTAGGAGCCATTAAAATACCAACACTAGGCGGAATTCCTTTTACCAAAAAAATTGGTGGAGAATCCTTAGACGAAATCATAAGAAGATACATCAAATTTAAAATGAACCGAAAAGTGTACACTTATACAAAGGAGGAAAAATAGAACATGGATATCATTGTTATACTAAACTTAGTATTAATTATAGCTGTTATACTAATTGCTGTTTTTGCTGGACTGTTCTTCTGGTTTTGGATGCGTTCTAAAAAGAAACAAGAAGAAGAGCTATTAGATGGACAAGCACCAAAAGAACAATCCACTTTTCATGGCATACCAAGAGAGTCTATTTATAAATTTTTAGAGTTTGACGAAATAAAAGATAATATGATTATCCGAAAAAATAGACAACAATATGTTATGGTAATCCAATGCCAAGGAGTTAACTATGACTTATTATCCGAAGAAGAAAAAGTAGCGGTAGAAGAAGGATTTGTTCAATTCTTAAACACGCTTCGTTTTCCAATTCAATTATATATTCAAACAAGAAGTCTAAATTTAAGAGAAATTGTAGATGAATACAAAGAACGCGTAAAGAAAATGCAAGAAGAACTAGATGCACTAAATGTAAGAATAAGAGATGCAGAAAGACGTGGCAATCAAAAAGAAATAGATAAATTATATTATGAAAGAAGAAGAAAAGAAAACGTATTAGAATATGGAGCTGATATTGCAGATTATGTAGGAAGACTAAGTTTAAATAAAAATGTATTGCAACAAAGAAATTATGTTGTTGTTTCTTACTACGCATCCGAATTTAGTGGAGGAGATAAGTATTCAAAAGAAGAAATAGACAATATCTGTTTTGGAGAACTATATACAAGATGTCAATCCATTATTCGTTCTTTATCTTCTTCTAGCGTTCTAGGAAAGGTATTAACATCAGAAGAATTAGGAGAGCTACTTTATATTGCTTATAACAGAGATGAATCTGAAATTATGCAATTATCCAAAGCTCTAGATGCACAATACGATGCACTATATAGCACTGCAAAAGATGTATTACAGAAAAAGCAAGCACAAATAGAAGAACAGCTTGAAGTAGAAGCAGTAAACCTAGCAACAGAAAGTATTTTAGAAGCAGACAGAATTCGTAAAAAAGAATTAAGTAATGAAGATAAGAAAAAGAAAATAAAAGAAAAAGCATTACAAATGATAGAAGAATATAAAGATCAAATGGATGCTGACCTTTACGAAGAAACTAAAAAGGAAATTGTAAGACAAGCAGAAAATTTAGAAGAGAAAACAGAAAAGAAGAAACAAACAAGTAGAACAAAAGCAAAGAAAGGAGAATAATCGGATATGAGAAAAAACAAAAAGATTGAACAAGAACAAGCTATACAAAGTGAAAATATGCAAGGTGTATTAAATAAAAATGCAAAGACCATAAAAGACCTAATAGCACCTGCTGGAATAGATGCAAGCAACACCAATCACTTGGAAATTGTATCTAATCGTTCTAGGTTTGCAAGAAGTATGGTTGTTTCTACTATTCCAAGGATGTGTACCTTCCCAGAGTTTTTAAGAAGCATGTACACATTTGGGGATGCAAACATTTCCGTATTTATTAATCCTATCAGTGAAAGTACCTCACAAACAGACTTAAATAGAACCATTAATGAGCTAGAATCAGAAAGAATTGTAGCAATGGACAAAGGAGATATTAACCGTGAAAGAATTCTAGCACAAAAAAGATTAGAAGCAGAAGAACTAAGAGACCAAATTGCAGCAGGATTTAATAAAATATTTGAATCTTCTATTATATGTACGTTATTTGCCTATAACCTAGAAGATTTAAACAAACAAACAGAATTCTTAGCATCAGAAATGTCCAAAACATTAATAGGAGTAAAACCAGCATGGGCAATGCAAGAAGAAGCATTTAAATCCAATATGCCATATTGTGATAATAAAATAAATAAAGCCCATTCTTTTGACCGTAGAAGTATGGCAACAGTATTCCCATTCTTTACTTCTGACGTAGGACATGAAAAAGGAATACCACTAGGATTTAACAGACAAACAGGATTACCTATTTTATTTGATAACTTTAGCCCAAAACTAACCAATTACAACATGATTATTTTTGGTAAATCTGGTGCTGGTAAAGGTGTAACCATTAAAACATTGACAGCACGTTCTGCTGTATTAATGGGAATTGAAAGTTTAGCACTAGATGCCGAAGGTGAGTACGGAGTAGTGGCAGAATCTTTAGGAGGAATTAATGTTACCATTAGTCCAAACTCTAATACAATTATTAACCTATTTGACTTAGAACCAGAAATTGTACGTGATGAGATTACCGGAAGAGAAAGAACAGTATTAAATATAGAAAATAAAGTAGAAGACGTAACACAGGCCCTACTTACCATGGCAAGAGGAAGTACAAGAAGTACAGAGGTAAACGAGCTTACCAAACAAATTATAGCAGAAGCAGTAGCCGAAGAATATGCAGGACTTGGTATTACCAATAGTTTAGAAAGTCTTTACACAGACGAAACACCAGCATTTCGTAAAAACTATTTAGGAAGAACCAAAAAAGAAATGCCAACCATTGGTTCTTGGTATAAAAGAATTTTGCAAAATGCAAGTAAAAATGATAACCCAGACTATCGTTTCCACTATAGTTATTTAGCAAAAGTAATGAGACAATATGTAAGAGAATACGATGGACAAATGGCATACTTTGATGGACAATCTACTTTTGAATTATTAGATAGTGTACCATTTATTAACCTAGATATTTCTCAACTAGAAGAGAGATTTGCAAGACCACTTGCACAACAAATTCTACTTTCTTGGATTTGGGAAAAATATGTTAAGAAAAACAGTGAAGATAGAACCAAAGCAACCAAAAAAAGAGTACTAGTAGACGAGGCATGGATGTTACTGCCATATCCAGAAGCAGTAGACTTCTTAAATACAATGGCAAGACGTGCCAGAAAAAGAAATGTATCCCTTGCCGTAGTATCACAAAAATTCCAAGACTTTTATGAAAAACAAGAAGCACAAGCAGTTTTAACATCATCTGATACAAAATTATTCTTAGCACAAGATAAATCTGAAATTGAATATATAAAAGAAGTATTTAAACTAAGCGAAGGAGAAGCAGCATTTTTAACAACCTGCAGTAGAGGAGAAGGACTATTAAAAGTAGGAGAAGATACAGCAATTATTGCAATTAAACCAACACAAAAAGAATTCGAATTCGTAGAAACAAACGTAAACGAAATTGTAAGACATAATAGAAGAAAAACAGATCCAAAATAAAAGAAAAAAAGAAATGATAAAGAAAGGAGATAGGAAATGAAAAAACTACTTACCAGCATGCTAATAATTATGGTTTTATTTCAGACCGTACTATCTCCAAAAACTATTTTTGCTGCAGAAGTAGCAGAGGATACTGCTACAGATACAGTATCAGAAGAAGCACCATATACCCAGGAAGATATTGATAAATTGTTACACAATGGAACAGGAAACAAGGGAGATAAAGAGGATGTTACCATTGATAGAGATTTGGGGGATGGACAAAGCATTTATGATATGAACTCTAATACAACAAAAAGTATTTTTACTATGTTATTTGGAGTATTAAATATGATTCCATTAACCATAAGTACTATTCTTTCACTAGCAGTAACAGATTTTGTTGTCCCAGATAAACAAGTACCTAATTTTCTAACAATAGAGGATTTAGTATTTGGCAAAATTTCCATGTTAGATATTAATTTTTTAAGTAATCAGAATATGGGAACTACACAAAATGGAGTAGAAATTAATGCTCAAATTAAAGAGCAGGTAGCTATATGGTATTATGCTGTAAGAAATATTGCCATTGTTTTATCTTTAATTGTTCTACTATATGTAGGGATTCGAATGGCAATTTCAACCGTGGCTGCTGAAAGAGCTAAATATAAAGAAATGTTAAAAAATTGGCTTATTTCCTTTGTATTACTATTTACACTACAATATATTATATCTGCTATATTTTTGTTTTACTCTCTATGTATTCAAGTAACTTCACATTTGTATAGCAATGGAGCAGGATTTGAACAAGAAATTATTAATAATGTAATGCTAGATTTAGATAAAGAAGTGGGAATAGATGTAGTTTTATCTTCTATTACTTACTGGATATTAGTCTTTTACCAAGTACGATTTTTACTAATATATGTAAAAAGATTTATTGTAACAGGATTTTTAATAGCAATTGCACCAGCAATTACGGTAACTTATACCATAGATAAAATGGCAGATAAAAGAGCACAAGCATTTGAAACATGGAAAAGAGAGTTAATTATTAACATTCTAATTCAGCCATTACATATTTTAATATATACTGTATTCCTTGTGGCTGCAGGAGCAATAGTAGAAACAGCACCAATACTATCCATACTTTTCTTTACATCTTTATCAAGAGTAGAGAAAATTGTAAAGGGAGTATTTAGAATGAGAGGAGCTAAATCAATTCATTCTATGTCAGAAACACTAAGATTAAAAAAATAGTAAAGAAAGGATGGTAATAATGAGCAAAAAGAAAAAAATTCTAATTGGTATATTGGTTTTGTTGATTATCGTGTTACTTATCTATCTTACCATCCGTTATTTACAAGGACTTACCTATGATCCAGAAAAGCCATACCAAACAATAAAAGAAGCGGTAGAAGCCTTAGGACATACTTACCTAAAAGAAGAAACATCTACGGAAGAAAGATTTTCCGAAGATATTTACCTAAATTTTTCGGTGGACTTATACACAGAAGAAAACAGTAATGAAAAAATATATAATGACCTTATTTATACAATTGCAAGAGTAGAAAAATACAAAAGTTTTCGCTTAATAGACCCAGAAAAAGAAACAGTAATTGCAGTACTTGCCAATGAACAAGAAAAAAAGTTAGTTAGAATTTATATTAACGGAGACGATAACTACTTTGGAAGACATAGGTCTATGGAAACGATAGAAGAATATACAGAAACACCGGTTACAGACTTTATCATAGAATCGCCTATTCTTCAAGATAGTATAAGAACAAATTGGAGTACCAATATTTATCTAGGAACCGAAGATGAAAAAAGAGAAGATTATAGAATTTATTCAGATGAGGGGCTAGAAGTAAAAAAAGTAGATAATAAATTATTTAACATTGTTTTTACACAAAATTATAACAACACCATAGTAAATGGCATAAAAGTAGGAGAAACAATAGATGCTATTATTCCTATACTAGGAACTCCAACCTTTGGAAGCAAACAGGAAGGCTTAATAGGATACAAAGGAGAACAATTCTATATTTTCTTTATGGAAAAAGAAATTTCTGTTTATCCAGTACTTAAAAATTATGACACAACAGAATTTGTGCAATTAGTTACAACTTATACGGAAGAAGGAAATGCAAGCGATTTTGTAAAAAAAATAACAGGCTTATGGAGTGATTATGATCTTTATGAACATGACACAAACTATGTAAAATTACGATATACCTTAAAAGGAGTAGAAATACAATTTAATATTACTCCAAACCATGGTATTACCTATTACCAAAATTATCAAGGAGAAATAAAAGAAGGAATTAATTTTAGTAATCTAAAGGAAAAAGAAGGAGAACTATCCAATTATATTTATTTTCAGCTAGATACAAACTTAGTATATAAAACAGAACAAGAAAGATTTCATGCATTTCTTTTAAGAGAAAAGGCAAAAGAAACATTAAATCCATATGATGAGTAAAAATAAGAAGTAGATAAGAAAGGAGGGAAAAACAATGAAATATGGTATAAAAAAGAAAATACTAGCTATCGTATTACTTATTTTATTGTTTTTCCCTACGATAGAATATGCAGCAGAAGAACCTACTACAATCAGTTCTAAAGAAGCTGGTCAAAAGGTAGCCAATTTTGCTATTAGTTTTGTTACTAATCATGCTAGTGAGTGTGTATATGATGTTAGTGATGCAGCATATAACCACTGTTTAAAGAAAAATGCACAAGGAAAAGTATATAAAAGAGTAGCAAAAGATACTAACAACAATGGTGTCATTGATGAAAATGAAATGTTTGTACCAATGGATTATACCGGTGAATTAGTTTATAGTGCCAGATATAACAATAAATATCCATTTGATTGTACCGGATTTGTTAGCTTTTTATATAACCAAGCTTTAGGTATTTTATCTGCTAGCAACATGGTAACAACCAATGCAGGCAATACCGGTGGTGGTTATTTTGAAATTTTAGATGCTAGTGTAGAATTACAACCAGGAGATATTTTAAGAAAACCATTAAATAGTAGTGGAACAGGAGGACATGTTAGTTTATATGTAGGACTAGGAGGAGGAAAAGATATTGTAGAAGCTGCTAGTGTAAGCAGTGGAATTCGTTTTAGTTCTTTGCCACAATATACACAAGTATTACGTCTAAAAGATGGAACAGAATACGAAGAAGGAACAGGAGGTCTTGGGGAAACCCTTCCAGAAGATGAAGAAGTAGCAGGCTCTGATATAACCTTAGAAGGTGGTGTAAACCAATATATAGACCCATATGATCCGAGTGTATCTATTCCAGATCCAGATTCCTTTGAATTTCCAGGTTTAGCAGAAGAAAATTTTGTAGGAATGGGAGATAGAATAGAAGATTTAAAAAAGGGATTAGAAGCAATAGTAGATTTTCTATCCGATGCCTTTACATGGATTGTAGGAATTATTTTATATCCCATTAAAATGGTATTAATAGGTTGGATACAGATAGCCCAAAATGCGATTACTTCTATTTTTTCTGCAGCAACCGGCACCGAAATTACAGAAATTAATATTGAAGATATCATCTTTAATAAAATACAATTACTAGATGTTAATGTGTTTACCAATACTCCAGGAGGAATGGCAATATCAAGTGGAAGCGTAGTAGGAATTATTCATGAAGGAATTAGAATTTGGTATTATACTTTCAGAAATGTTGGAATCGCTGGAATGTTAATAACATTGCTATATTTAGGAATACGTATGGCACTAAGTACTGTACCAGAAGGAAAAGCAAAATACAAACAAATGTTAATAGGATGGATATATGGATTTGCTATTGTATTTTTCGTTCACTACTTCATTTTAATAGTTATTACATTTAATGAATCCTTATTACAAATCTTACCAAAAGAAACAGAACTGGGTACCACTATATTTCAAGAAATAGAAGCAGGAATGTACCAAATAGACTTCGTAGACTCCATGCTATATATTGTTGTTTTTCTAATTTTACTATATTACACAATACGTTTTCTATTTGTTTATTTAAAACGTTACCTAACCGTAATGATACTAATCATGATGGCACCACTTATGGGAATAGTATATTCTATTGACCGTATTAATGGAAATAAAACATCTGGACATTTTACAATATGGTTGCAAGAATTTACCATAAATGTACTAATACAATTTGTACATGCAGTTATTTATGTAGTATTTGTAGCAACCGTTTTACAGATGATACAACAGGCAGCAAGTATTGCTACTATGATTATTGTATTTATTATGTTAAAATTTATGTTAGAAGCAGAAGTATTAGTAAAGAGAATGTTCAAATTAAATAAAGCAACCAATTCGTTAAAAGATATTAAAGACGCAACAAAAGGCTGGGAAATAGCTACTAAAGCTGTATTCACAGGAACAGTAGCAAAGGCAATTGGTTCTGCTTCAGTAGCCGGAGCTAAAAAAGTAGGAGGACTACTTGTTAAACCATTTAAAGCAAATGCAAATGATAGTAGAGGAAGAGAGAATACTACACAAGAAGGAAGTAGAACACAAGGAAGAACACTAACAAATATTGATGAAAAAATAGAACAAGAAAGAAATAACAAAGATAAAAGCAGAGCAGAAATAGGAAAACAGCTTGGAAAATTTGCATTAAATGCTACTAGTGGTGGAGCCCTTGTAGTAGGAAGTATTCCATTAATAATATTGTCACCAGCCAAAGGAATTTTTACATTTACCATGGGTATGAAACGATTAAAAGCAGCATATGGTAGCGGAACAAAAATACCATATCCAAAACGTAATATAAAAGGTCCAATTCTTACTCCTAGAAGAAAAGTATGGTATTTTGTAAGAGGAAAATTTAGCACAAACTTCTTTAGAGGAATTGCTCCTAATGCATTAACAAAGGCATATTCAGAGTATAAAAATTCACCAGAAAAAGTAAAAAATATGCAACAAGCAAGAAATATAGAAATGAAATTAGCAATTGGAATTGACACATTAAAAGAACAACAATTAATTGTAAAATTACCAAAGAAAAATATGTTTGGAGAAACTACTGGAGGAGATACTACTGCAACAAAGGAACAAATTAAAGCAACTAAAGAATTTAATAAGGAAATTAAAAATTTACTAGAAGGAACTTCTAGAAAGAATGTGGAAAAAGCAGTATCCAATTATTTTCTAACAAAAACAGTGCATAATATTCAGTTTAAAAACGTTGATGAAATAGCACAAAATTTAGAACATATAAAAGTATCCGAAGAATTTGGGGCAAACTTTAAAGAAACATTAAAATTAGAAATTATGAATGCTGCATTATCATCCAATGAGTTATCTGATGACAAAACAAGAATAAAAATAGATAAAAAGCTAAAGAAAGAAATCAAACAAACAGCAAAACAGGCAAGGTTACATTTTAAAGAAGTAAGAGACCCAAGTTTACCAAAAGAAGAAAACAAGGTAAAAGAAAATGAACAAATTTATGAAGCATTAGATAAAAAGATTGATGACAATACAATGGGAAAAGTGTTAGAAAAGATGAGCGTAGAAGATTTAACAAGAGTAATGCATAAAACAATTTTACAACAAGACAGTATTCAAAAAACAAATGTAAGACCAGAATTCGCACCAGTATTATTGCACTTACAAGAATTACATGAATTAAATGAAGAAACTAGATATAACACAGGAGAAGCCATTTATAATATAGACGATTTAGTAAAACAAATGAAAGAAGAATTAACAAAAAAGGATGTTTTGGAAAGATAGGAGTAGAAAAATGAAGGGTTTAAAAAGAAAACATGTAAAAAGAATAATCCTATTACTGGTAGTTATAATATGTTTTAATATTATAGCATCTAATCTATCTTGTGTAGAGGCTGCAACCGAAGATACAACAAGTTCATCAGGATTAGCCGCAGACTTTGCAGAGGGAAATAAGCAGTTAGAAGGTGATAGCCCTATAGCATCTTTGATAGAAGGATTAGTAGGAATACTAATTACTGGACCAATTAGGCTTGTATGTTTATTGATGGGAATGTTATTACAGACAATTACCTCAGCTGTAGCTTCTATTGCTGGTCAAGAATTTAATATGGTTACAATAGATGATATTTTGTTTAATAGAGTAGGCATTACAGATATTAATTTCTTTGATTTAGATGGAGCAGGTTCTGCATTAAGAGTGTTAAGAGAGTTAATTGCTGGCTGGTATTATACGTTAAGAAATCTATCTATTGTTATTCTACTTTGTATATTAGTTTATTTAGGTATTCGAATGGCAATTTCAACAGTAGCATCTGAAAAAGCAGTTTATAAAAAAATGTTAATAGACTGGATGGTAAGTTTTGCTATCATATTTGTTATTCATTATATTATATTAATAACAATAAATGTAAGTAATGCACTAGTAGACATTATTGGAAATGCACAAAGTGCTGAACTGGCACAATCAACAAGTTTTTGGAACAGTTACATGGGAGAAGTATTTGGACTCGCAGGTAGCTGGAAAATACTTGAAGGATTAGGCGGATCTATCATGTATCTTATGTTAGGAGTAGCTTTGTTTGGCTATTTGTTTGTTTATATTAAACGTATGGTAACAATAGCATTTTTAATATTAATAGCACCTATCATAACAATTACTTATTCTATCGATAAAATAAAAGATAGTAAAAGTCAAGCATTGGATACATGGGTAAAAGAATTTGCATTCAATGTTTTGCTACAGCCATTTGACTGCTTAATTTATGTCATATTTGTATCTAGTGCAATTAGTATAACAGGACAAGGAATAGGTGGATTAGTTCTTGCTATTATTATGCTTACCTTTAGAAAACAAGCAATGGATATTGTAAAAAATATGTTTGGATTTGTAGCAGCTAAAACATTAGGACAAGAAATTGTAGGAACAGCTGCAGCAATGACAATGCTTAAAAATGCTGGTAAAATGGGGGCTGGCAAAGTAAAAGATGCAATAACAGGAACCAAAACAAAACGTATGCCAAAAATGCAGGATTTAAAAAATGATTATCAAAAACAAGTAGAAGATTATAATTCTAGAAAACAAACACAGTTACAAGAACCTCCTCAAGATAGTAGTACAGGAGGTAGCGGTGGCACTACAAGAAACAGTAATGCTGGAGGAGATAATGGATTTGAAGGAAGAGGAACTTCAGGAGAAACACAAAATACAAACTCTAATGGGCAACCATCAGATAATTTAAAAAATCCTACTAATCAAAATAATAAAGCAACAGAAGAATGGATTAAAAATTTACCAGATCCGTCTAAACAGAAATTTGATTTAAAAGAAATGGCAAAGAAAATTGGAAAAGGTTATTTAACAGCACAATCCGTAGCAGCAGGTACTATTTTAGGAGCAGCAATGGGATTTGCACAAGGAGATTTATCACAAGGCTTTTCAGGTGCTGTAATAGGATATCATGGACAAAAAGCTGCAAGAATAGCTGCTAATAATGCAATGTTAAGAAGCAAATTAAAAACAAATGAAAGTGTATTTGCAGACCAATACGATAGGTATCAAGTAGAAAATAGATTTGATGCTCAAGAAATGAATCAAAGGACACAAGCTTTGTTAGAAATGGACCGTGAAAAAATATTACAATCTGATAAATTAGATGATAGAACAAAAGCTTATGGACTAGCAGTGCAAGATATGCGAGACAGTTATGAATCTATAGGTATGAAAGAAAAAGATGCAAGAGAAAAAGTATTAAATACAGTAAAAAGAGTGCAAAATCAAGATGTAAAATTAAGAGGAAAAGAAAAGAGAAATATTAGAGGAAGAAGAGGAAGATAAAAATAGTTAGGTGGTGAGAAGATGACTCCAGAAGACATCAAGAAGCTTTCAGATAGTGAGTTAGACGAAGAAATTGAAAAGATTCGAACAGCTAATAAGAAAGCAATTAAAAATAAAGACAAAAAACAAGAACAAAAAACATTAACACAACTAAATATGTTAGAAGACGAGAGACTAGAAAGAGAGCGAAAAAGAAGAACTGCACAAAGAGAACAAGGCATGCAACAACCAATATCTGAAAAAAGGGCACGCGAAGACAAGAAAAAAGAGAAAAAATCTGAAAATGAGGAAGACAAGAAAGAAGAAAATGATGAGGCTGATAGCGAAGATTTAGATGAGGAAGATTCTGGAGAATCTTCAGAAGGAAAAAGTGCACAAGAAATAGCAGATGAAATTAAACAAAGGCAACAAGAAGGATCTCAAAAAAAGAGTAAAAAAACAAATGCGAATTCTAAAAACGCAGAAAAAGCAAATAAGACAGAGTCATTAGGAAAACAGGGAACAGAAAAAGTAGGTAATGCACAATCCAAATTAAATACAGCAAAGAATGCTGAAAAAACAGCAGATGCAGCACAAAAAGCAGGACAAGCTGTCGAAACAGCACAAAAAGTAGGACAAGCTGCTGAAACAGCTGCCAAAGCTGCCAAAACAGCTAATACAGCAAAAACAGCGGCAGTTATAGCTGGAACACCAATAGGTTGGATTATACTAGGTATTATTGTAGCAATTATACTCCTAATTATCCTAATAGGTATTATTTCTTTCTTTGTAACCATGCCATCCTTAGTAAGTGGAAAATTGGGCGAATTTTTAAATAGCATATGGAGTGCCTTTGTGGGATTTATTACAGTAGATCATGCTACAGCGCAAGTTAGTGAAGAACAAATTATAGAAGTAGCAGACTACTTAAATGAAATGGGATATGACCTAGCAGGATATGGATTTTTAGACATCAAAGAAGGAGGAAGGCTTACTACCGAAAAAGGAGAAAAGCAAGCGGTAAAATATAAAGATGGGGACACTGTAGTACTAGAAAGAAACGAAGATGGAGAAATTACTTCTATTAACAGTTCTTACTTACTTACCTATTTAGCAAATGATAATTTAACCTACATGATTGCAAATAGTAATGTTACTGTTCTATCTCTTTTAGACATGGTAGCCAATGTGGTAACAGGAGGACTGTATACTTGGAACCCTATTAGTGCAAAATGGGGACAAGGTATGATTGTATTAGATGGAACAGGAGAAGTAGGATGGGATCAGTTTAAGTACAATGCTTTAGTAGATGTAAAAATTGATAGAGAACAAAAAGTAATGGTAGTAGAAAATCAACAAGGTTTTAGTACCAAATACAGCACTTATACCTATGACCTAGATGGATGGACAGGTCTTTATGGAAAACCAATAGAATTTTTACTTAGCTTACACCTAGCTACAATGGCGCCAGATTTTGCCATGGATGTAGCTACTAACGAAAACATTGAAACAAAAGTACACCTTCAATTTCATCCAATTACCCATAAAGTAGAAGCATTTACCGATCCAGAAGGAAACAACAAAGTAGAAGAAGGAGATTTTGGAATTACACAAGAAACATTAGAGGGATGGGGAGTAAGAGAGGATACTGCCTATAAACCATATATTACCAAAGTAGAAAAGCATTGGTATACCAATTTTGATTTTTCTCATTGCTATATGTTATTAGATGAAGAAGAAACCAAAAACTTAATAGGAGAGCAAACCTATTTGTATGAAAGAGAATACCCAAGTAATGTATACGATGAGTTTGGTAACCAAATTATGGCAACAGAAACAGAAGAAATTCCTATTTATTTAATAGAAACCACAACATCCGATTTTGCACAAATAAAAGAACCAAAACGTACCGATAATTCAAAATACATTCGTGAAATGCTAACACAAACTCCGTACTATATTTTTGATGGAACCGGTCACTCCGAGGAAAAAGAACTATTAGTAGATCAAGGTACAGGAACATTATCATTAGATACCAAAAGTAAGAGATTTTTATACGCATTATCTATTCTAGAAAATGTAGACACCAAAGATGCAAAAACTATTTTAAAAATGCTAAAACAATTATTAAACGATTATGGAGCAGAATTTGATATAGATGATGGTAGCTTATCTGATTCTTCAGCGGAGGAAATTGCAGACGATTTAGAAGAAGCAGTACCAGGATATGAAGAAGGAAGAGGCGGACAAGATGTACTTTCTCCTTATTCTGGAACAATTACTAGTATTTCTGAGAACAGCATTGTAATAGAAGCAGGAATGGGGGTAAATGCAGTAAAATATGAAATTTCTGGATTTAACGTAGATAGTGGACTACAAAAAGGAACCATTGTAAAAGGTGATAAAATAGGAGAAACCATTGCAGGTCAATCCTTAAATATACGTAAAAAGAATAGTGTAGGAGAAACTACAGGAGATGTTAGTATAGGTGATGTTTTACCAGGAAGTGTAAGTGCTAATACAGATGCTACGAAACTTGCAAAATTAACAACAGTAAGTGAATTAGAAAAAGCACTTAAAAATTATGGCGGACCGTTAGGTACTATGGCAGAGGAATTACTATCTATTCAAAACGAAACAGGAGTAAATGCATTAGTAATAGCAAGTATTGCTATTACAGAATCTAGTGGAGGAAAAAATGTACAAGCAGGAACAAACAATTGGACAGGCAATATGAATAGTAATGGAGATTTAATACAATACGATTCTGTAGAAGACTGTTTAAGAGCTACTGCTAACAATTTAAAAAATAACTATTTCTCACAAGGTTCTACTACTTTGAAACAAATAGGAAATAAATACAATCCATCTAATCCAAGTTATGGAGATACCTTAGCTTCTTACATTAACCAATATTTTGTAATTTAGGAGGGAAAGAGATGAAAAAAAATAAAAGTCCGGAACAAGATTTAAAAAAAAGTAAGATAATTCTTTTTATCTTACTTCTGCTCTTTGCCTTAGTAGCTGTTCTTGTTGCAGTAGAAAAAATTTTACTTTCTAACACAGAAAACAGTCCGGGTGCAAATTTGCTTCCAGCAAACCTTACGATTACAGAAGATATGACAGCAGAAGAAGTAAACGAAATCTCTACAGAAGTAGAACAATTAGCCGAAACATCAGAAGCAACAAGAATGCAGTATTACATTAACAAATTTATTGGTTATATAGAAAATCAAGAGTATGATAAAGCATATAGCGTGCTATATCCAGACTTTAAAACAAACTACTTTCCAACATTAGATGAATTTACCACCTATGCGCAAAAAAAATATTCTGACTTCGTAACAATAAATTATGAAGATATGCAAAGACAGGGGAATATTTATATTTTCTTTGTAACCATACAAGATTTATCAGACCCAACAAATAACGAGAAAAACTTTTCTCAAAAATTTGTTGTACAAGAAAAGCAAATTAATAACTTCGTACTTTCCTTTGAAGTAGTGGAATAGGAGGAAAAGAATGTTTACAAATTTTAGGTTAAAGGTAAGAGAATTTTTTCGCAATTATAAATATATTATTATATTAGTTATTGTAGCCTTATTTATTATTATTGCAGTAAATCAGTTCTTTAAAAATTATGAGGAACCGGTTATTCCACAAACTTCTTATAAGCCAAACACCCCTATTATTAATGAAAAGGAAGAAGTACCAGAAGAAGAGCAGGTTCCAATACAAGAAATATTTGATGAATATGTAGGATATTGTAATCAAAAGGATTACCAAAGTGCTTATAACATGCTAAGCACTGCTTGTAAAGAAGCGGTATACCCAAATATAGAATCTTTTTCTAAATATATTGATGCGGTATTTGACCAAAAAAAGATATATAATATTCAAAATATGTCTAATATAGATGGAGCATATATTTACCGTATTCGTTATCTAGACGATATTTTAGCAACAGGTCTTACAGGAGAAGATAGTGTGTGGTATGATGAGGATATTATTACTGTAGTAACAGAAGACGGGAAAAAGAAATTAAATATTCGTGAATTTATAAAAACAGAAGAATTAAACAAAGTATACGAAAACGATTATCTAAGAATGGAAATAAAAGATAAAGTGATACAATATGAAGCAGAAACTTATCATATAACGGTAACGAATCGTTCCGAATATACTATTGTTATTGCAGATTTCTCACAGGAAAATGAAGTGACTCTGCAAGCTGGTTCACAAACATTATCCTATGAAAAAGAATATAGTAATATGATGGTAATTAGACCAGGAGAAACAGGATATTACACGTTGATGTTTGGAAAAGATTATGATTTATCCTCAGAAACAGACAGTCTAAACCTTAATATGGTACGTATTTTAAAGTCCTATACCGGAACAGAAGAAACACGAGAAGAAGAATTAAAAAATGCAGAAGCAATTTATAGTGTGAAGATTGATTTGTAAAGGAAGGAAAGTAAAATGCCAAAAAAAGAAGTAACCAAAAAACAAGTAGAAAAAAGAAAAGAACCTTCTAATAGCAAAGACAAAGAAAAGCTATACCCAGCTATTATTTATTTAAGTAAAGGAAAATGGGGATTAGAAGTATACGTAAAACCAAATAAACCAGAGCTATATACCAAAAACCATGAACTAATAGGAAAAAGAGAAGAAGATGGAACCATTACCTTAAAAAAAGAGTTTTTAGATAAAATAAGAAATATAGAAGGCTCTGAATTATTAAACATAGACGAAAACATAGAAGCAGGTGTACTCCATGTAGAAGAACAAAAAAAGAAAATAGCTTCTAAGAAAAAAGCAGAAACCAAAAAACCACCAGTAGAAAATAAAGAAAAAAACGTAGAAAAAATAGAAGAAGATATTGGTTTAAAAAAGGGAGATATTCTTGCTTGTACTAGACTAGAAAATTTAGAGGAGTTTGACGAAATTGTACCAACCGCAAGGAAATACCAAGATATACAGTTAGCCCATACCAAAGATGGGGAAATGGCTTTTTATGGACTGAATGCAAAAGGACAGTATGAACAAGTAGATGGTACCAATATAGCAAGAACTACCAATAAAGTAGTAAACAAAATTGCACCAGATGGAAAAAGTATTAGAGAAGAAGCCATTACTGGTCTAGTTACATTAAATGGTGAAAATCAAAATGAATATGCTTTTTCTGTCAATTATGATTATCATGAGTTAGAAGTAAACTTGATTCGCTTGCAACGAGAAGCCGACACCTATAAAATAGGATTGGCCCATGAAATAGAAACAGACATGCAAAGACCGTCTACGAGAGAAATGGATGAAGTGATGAAAGAAGAGAATAATCCATATATTGATGACGAAATGGATAGAGAAAAACAAGCATCTAACATGAAAGAAGAAATAGAATTAAACGATATTACAGAAAAAACAAGCTATAATGAATCTATGATAAGACAAAGTATCAAGGAAGACACACTAGAACAACTAAGAGGTAAAAGCATTGGACTTAGTGAAATTAGAGGTTTTATAAGAGGACAGGTTATTGCCAGAATGGGAGCAGGCTATGAAAGAATAGAAGAATTTACTTCAGAAATAAAAGAAGATATAGACTTAGAGCTAGAAAGAGAAGAAGAAGAATTTATCCCACCTTCTTATCGAAAAGAAAAAAATCTATAAAATGGAATATATTTCTAAACCATGCATAAAATATATTGTTAGTATATACTATCAATATATTTTTTGTTAGGAGGAATACAAAAGATGAGAAAAAAAGGACAAGTTATATTAGGAATTATTCTTGTTTTATGGATGTTACAAGGAAAGGTAATCTATGCGACAGAAAACTTAGAAGAGCAAGAAATAAGTCTAGGAGTAGTGACAGCAAATACTTTAAATATAAGACAAGGACCAGATGAAACGCAAACTATTATTGAAACAGTATCCAAAGATACAGAAATTTCCCTTCTTTCTAAATTAGGAGAATGGTATGTTATTCAAACTCCAAGTGGAAAAGTAGGGTGTGCTTCTATGCAATATATACAAGAAAAGGAGCAAAATATAGGAGGAGAAACAGAAAACGGACTTACCCAAATGACAGAAATGGAAACAATGCTGCTTAATACTATTAATCAAAAAAGAAAGGAAAATAATTTGGTAGAACTAACCATCGATGATGAATTACAAAATGTAGCAAGGCTAAAAGCAATAGAAATGGTAGAAAAAGATTATTTTTCACACACATCTCCAACCTATGGCTCCCCATTTGAAATGATGGACCAAATGGGCATTACTTATAAAGTAGCAGGAGAAAACATAGCCGGAAACATCAGTCCAGAAGAGGCGATAAACGCATGGATGCAATCCGAAGGGCATAGAGACAACATTCTAGAAAACGGATACAACTACACCGGAATTGGTATAGCAAAAAGTCCAAAATACGGAAATATATTTGTGCAAATGTTTATAGGAAGATAAAAGAAATAGTCATACAATCACCTTTTTACCATATACTGTAAAAAGGTGATTTAGCTATGAGTATCAAACAAAGGAAAGTAAAAATAGTGATATGTCTTGTTGCTATGATAATATGGTTTTCTTTCTTTTTTTCCAATATTTGTTTGGCAGATGATATCGAGGAAGAAGAAGGTATAACAGCAGAAGAAATACAAAAGGAAGTATTGGAAACAGCAGTAAAACCAGTAACAGAGCCAAGCTTAAATGCAAGGTCAGCCATTGTGTATGATAGAACCACACAAACAATCTTATATGAAAAAAATAGTAATACGAAAAGACCGATGGCATCTACCACGAAAATAGCAACAGCAATTGTGACAATAGAACAAGCAGACTTAAACAAAGTGGTAACGGTATCTAAAAAAGCTGCAGGAACAGGAGGTTCCAGATTAGGTTTAAAAGCCAATGATAAACTTACATTAGGCGATTTACTGTATGGCCTTATGTTATGTTCTGGAAATGATGCAGCAGTAGCTATTGCAGAAACAGTAGGAGGAAGTATAGAAGGATTTGCTAAATTAATGAACGAAAAAGCACAAGAATTAGGGCTTGTTTCTACTCATTTTGTAACACCACATGGGCTAGATAATAGTGAACATTATACCACAGCATATGAACTAGCTAAATTAACAGACTATGCATTCCAAAACAGGACATTTGCTTCTATTGTAAATACCAAAAACCGCACGATAACCATTAATGGATATCCTAAAACAATAAGTAACACCAATGAACTACTAGGAAATTTGCAAGGAGTAAACGGAGTAAAAACAGGTTTTACCAATGGAGCGGGAAGATGTCTTGTCACGTCTTGTAGTAGAGAGGGAAAACAGATAATAACAGTAGTATTAGGAGATGACACGAAAAAATTAAGAACATCAGACAGTATAAAACTAATAGAATATGCTTTCCAAAATTTTGAAGATACCAATATACAAGAAATAGCAAGAAAAGAATTTGAAGAGTGGAAACAAATAAATGAAAACCGTATTACGGTACAAAAAGGCACTAAAAATGCAAAAATAGAGGTATATTTAGAACCAATCAAGAATAGTATTATACCAATAAGAAAAGATAAAGAAAATGTAGTAGAGGTAACAATAGAAGGAAACCTAGTATTACAAGCCCCTGTACCCCAAGATACGGTAGTAGGCTATTTAACAATAAAAATAGAAGGAAAAGAACTAGAAAGAGTAGCCATAAAACTAAAAGAAACAATAAAAAAGAAAAATATATGGGAATATTTTGCAGAATGCATCATACAATATAGTAAAGTAAAATTATTCTAAATAGAAACTAGAAGAAAGAAGGAAAAAATTCAAAAAATACGTTGACATTTGCACAAAATTTTGGTATGATAATACTGTTCTCATCTTACCAAAGAGCAAATGTGCGGGAATAGCTCAGTTGATAGAGCGCTGCCTTGCCAAGGCAGAGGTCGCGGGTTTGAGCCCCGTTTCCCGCTCCAATTTTTTCTTGAAAAATGGCGCTATAGCCAAGTGGTAAGGCACGAGTCTGCAAAACTCTGATCCCCGGTTCAAATCCGGGTGGCGCCTCCAAAATTTTGATGAAAAATATTTGACAACTATATAAAAAAATGTTATCATATAGTTACATTAAACAAACAAAACATTCAAAGTTCTGCGAATGTCATTTGTGCTTGTATGTGTATCACAACTACACATACTTTTTTTCTTATAAAAACAGGATAGACCACAACATTCTATCCTGTCTGACAATACTATTATGTATTATCTGCTTTAATCTTTTCATCTTTACATAAAAAATAATATTTGACATATAATTATAAATATAGTAAACTATATTTAGCTTATAAGCAAATTAATTTGATGTATAACATTTGTGAAAATGTAACACTTGAAAAAGACTAACAGGGCAAAAAGGTTAGTCTTTTTCCATTATAAAAGACTAGGAGGGCAATAGTCTTATTTTCTAGTATAATTATATATTGTAAAAGAGGTAATTTAAATGACAAAAATATATGATTGGAAAAATAATATAAAAGAAAATGAATTAAATAATGTAATAGATACTTTAAATAATAACGAATTAGTTATACTTCCAACAGAAACAGTTTATGGACTTGCAGCAAGTGCTTTTTCAAATCAGGCTTGCAGCAAAATATTTACTGTTAAAGGTAGAGCCCAAGACAATCCTTTAATAGTTCATGTGGCAAATAAAAAAATGATTTATGATATTGCAGAAAAGCCAAATGAAATAGAAAAAAAACTTATTAATAGTTTTATGCCGGGTCCATTTACACTTATACTAAATAAGAAAAAATGTATTTGTGATACTGTAACTTGTTTTCGGAAAAACAGTTGGTATTAGAATGCCGAGCAACCCAATAATTCATGAAGTAATCGAAAAAAGTAACATTCCACTTGCAGCACCAAGTGCAAACATATCTACTAAACCAAGTGGAACTTGTATAGAAGATATTAAAGAAGAGTTTGAAGGAAAAGTAGATTTAATGGTTGATGGAGGTAAATGTAACATTGGAATCGAATCTACCGTTGTGAAGGTTATAGATGGTGTCCCTGTTATACTTAGACCTGGATTTATTACTGAAGATGATATAAGAAATGTCATACGGAAATGTGAAACTTAGTGATAATTTGTTTAAAAAAGTTAAAGAAAATGAAAAAGTAGAAAGCCCTGGCATGAAATATAAACATTATGCTCCTAAAACAAAATGTATATTAGTACAAACAGGTATAAATCAAATATCCAAAATAAATGATATTTTAACTTCTAATAATAATTATTGTGTAGTGGGTTTTATAGAAGATAAAGAATATATTAATGTTCCTGCGAACAGATTTATCAGTTTGGGCAGTAAAAATAATTTTCAAGAGATTTCTCGTAATATCTTTTCTAGTTTAAGAAAAGTAGATAGATTAAATTGTGACCTTGCAATAATAGAGGGATTAGAAGAAAAAAATTTAGGACTTAGTATAATGAATAGATTAGTTAGGGCTTGTGAAAATAATATTATATAAGTAAACAGGAGAACGAAACATCGTTCTCCTGCTATGATTTTGGAAACTGTTTATTACTTCATAGCAATTCTGCACATTTCAAGGACTGACTCCTTAGTTTTGGCTCTTGCGAAGAAACATCCATTGTGGCAAAATGTTGTATCCTGTATGCCAGAAATTACAGGCAATGTCTGTTCATTTCCGCCAGCCCATTCCTTAAGGCCAAATACAAAATTAGATTATTGTATAGAAAAATCGAAAAAGTTAGTGTAAAATTAATGTAGGCCTACATAATTT
>UMJJ01009059.1_pt1 | contig 44905 bp, 43 predicted proteins | sample 1966051 | NCBI WGS metagenome assembly UMJJ01 (sample SAMEA4836147, study PRJEB28245) | human gut metagenome | biome: gut microbiome; material: fecal sample | place: Denmark | collected 2008
AAAAGTGAAAAATTATACCGTACTTTGGGAATTACCACAGGATTAGGTTTTGTAATTTTATTCTTATAAGACAAAAGAAAAGGGGAGAAAACGGAAATGGATATTAATTTACTTTTTAAAATTGCAGCGATAGGAATTTTAGTAGCTGTATTGCATCAAGTACTAGTAAGAGCAGGAAGAGAAGACCAAGCTATGATGACAACCTTAGCAGGACTAGTAATAGTACTTACAATGGTTATTAAAGAAATTAGTGTACTTTTTAACACCGTAAGAACCATTTTTGGATTGTAGGTGAGAAAATGGACATCATAAAAATAATTGGTATTGGCTTTATTTCTGTGATTATCATCATATTACTAAAACAATACAAGCCAGAGTTTAGCCTATATGTGTCCTTATTAGCAGGAGCCCTCATTCTTCTTATTAGTTTTGATAAAATCTCTGGAATTGTCTCTTTAATCCAAAGTTTGGCAAGCAGAACTAGTTTAGGAAGCGAGTTCTTAGGCATATTATTAAAAGTAACAGGGATTGCTATTTTAACAGAATTTGCAGTAAGTATCTGCAAAGATGCAGGAGAAAGTGCTATTGCAGGAAAAATAGACATGGGAGGAAAAATATGCATGATAGCCATATCAATTCCCGTGATATCTAGTTTGCTAAATACCATCAGTAGTATCCTTCCATGAGAAAAAAGGCTTTGCTAAGAAGAGGCAAAGAATGCCTAAGGCTTTAAAAGCCAAAAGGAGCGAAAGATGAAACTAAAAAAAATAATGCTAATATTTTTATTGCTTTTTCTAGTATTAGGACAAGGGGTAAGGGCAGAGTCGCAAGAAGAAGTACTAGAAAGCCAAAAGCAATCATTAAATATATCGGAATTTACGAAAGAAGCGGAGCAGTATACCAAAGAAGCATTTCCAGATTTAGATATAGGAGAAATATTAAATTCTGCCATCAGTGGAAACATAGATAATGAGCAAATGGTAACAGGTATTTTTTCCTTACTAGGAACAGAAGTAAAAACTGCAATTACTACATTAGGAAGTATCCTTGTTATTGTTATTTTACATAGTATTTTAAAAACCATTAGTGAGTACACAGAAAATAAAAGTATTGGGCAAATTAGCTACTATATTCAATACATATTAATTGTAGGACTTGTCATGCACAATTTTACCGACATTGTTCAGATGACAAGAGAATCGGTGCAAAATTTGGTGGGATTTAATTATACCCTAATTCCGCTATTAATCACATTATTACTAACAACTGGTAGCATGGTATCGGTAAGTATTATGGAACCAGTATTATTATTTTTAATTACTTTTTTAGGAAACCTTATTTCTAATGTTATCATTCCTATTGTACTAGCTGCTACGGTACTAGGAATTGTATCCCAATTATCCGATAAAGTACAAATAGACAAAATTGCCAAATTTTTTAAATCTAGTGTAGGCTGGATATTAGGAGTAGTTCTTACTATATTTGTAGGAGTGTTATCACTAGAAGGAACACTAGGAAGTACGGTAGATGGTCTTACCGCTAAAACAACAAAAGCAGCAGTATCTAATTTTATTCCTGTAGTAGGAAAAGTATTAGGAGATGCAGTAGATACCGTTTTAGGGTGTGCAAATATATTAAAAAATGCTGTAGGAATAGTAGGTGTCATCATTATTATAGGAATTTGCATTTTACCAATTATTAAACTTGCTACTCTTACCATTTTTTATCACTTAACAGCAGCACTGTGCCAGCCAATAGCAGATGGAAAAATTGTAAAACTACTAGAACAAATGGGAGATACGTTTAAAATTTTACTAGCAATTGTATGCTCTGTTTCTGTTATGCTGATTATTGGAATAACACTAGTAGTACGAATTTCCAATAGTGGTATGATGTACCGCTGAACCAATAGGAAGGAAAAAGAAAATGGCTTCATTTTTAAATTCATGGGTACAAGGCATTGTAATAGCAATTGTGTTAGCAACTGTGCTAGAAATGCTATTGCCAGAAGGAAACAATAAAAAATATGTCAAAATTCTGATTGGAATTTATATTCTATTTACCATTATTTCTCCTGTTATGAACAAAGCGGGAAAAATAGAGGTAAAAAACAGCATATTAGATACAAAACAATATCAAAAAGAAATAGAAAAATATTCTGTAGATACAAACACAATGCAAGAGCAAAACCAAAAAAGTATCCAAACAATTTATCAGCAAAACTTAAAATCGGATATGACAAATAAGTTAGAGGAAAAAGGCTATCAGGTAAATGCAGTGCATATTAGAGTAAGTAATGAGGGAGACTATCTGTTAGAAGAGGTTAGATTACAATTAACAAAAGCGGAAAACGAGGAAAAAGAAATATCAAAAAAACAAAATGTAATAGCGATTAATGTAGTAACCATAGAAGTACAAGAAGAAGAAAAACAAGAACAAGAAAAAACAGAAAATACACTGGAAGAAGCAGAAATACAAGAAATAAAAGAATATCTAACTAGTGTTTACGAAGTACAAGAAGAAAACATTGAGATAAATGAATAAGGAGGCAAAAGAACAATGTTAAAAGAAAAATTAGGACAAGTAAAAGCTATGATGGTAAAAAAGACAGAAGGAAATCCTAAAAAAACAATAGAAAATCTAGTGGTATTTGTTATTATATTAGTTGTTACCATTGTTGCTATTAACATGATTTGGAAAGAGGATAAACAAAATCCGTCGGAGCAAGATGATACAAAAGTATTAGCACAAAGAAATCAAACCATACAAGAAAAGGAAAGTCAAGTAGTAGAGCAAAATGAATTAGAGCAAAAATTAGAAGCTATTTTATCTAAAATAGAAGGGGCGGGTAATGTAGAGGTACTTATTACCTATTCTCAAAGTAGTGAACTTGTTCCAGTATATAATGAAAGTAGTACTGTAAGTACTACAGAAGAAAGCGACCAACAAGGAGGAACCAGAAGAATAGAAGAGAATACCACACAAAAAGAAGTAATTTACGAGGAAAATTCAGGACAAAAAGAGCTGGTTACACAAAAAGTAATAAACCCAAAAGTAGAAGGAGCCATTATTTTAGCAGAAGGAGCAGAAGATAGCACAGTAAAAACAAACATTGTGCAAGCAGTAGAAGCCGTTACCGGAATTGCCACTCATAAAATACAGGTATTTACCAGTAAACCAGTAGAATAAAGTAAAGGAGCGAAAGAAAAATGAAAGTGTTAAAAAGAAATCAGATTATTATTTTTGTTATTGCTTTAATGCTAATGGCAGCAGGATACTTAAATTACACAGCAAGTAATGGATTTATTCCTGCTAGTTCATCTTCCGATATTACCTCTGAAGATATTAAAGAAATGGCAGGTATTGGCGATGCCACTTTAGTTAGTGGAAACATAGTAGAAGAAAATACGCAAGAAAGCATAAGCGATACTGACACCGTAACACAAGAGACACAAAATATAGTAGAAGAAGTAAATACCACAGAAGACAATACAAACACCGTAACCACCAATACAGAAGCAGAAAAAGACGACTATTTTGCATCTTCTAAACTAGGAAGAAGTACCATGTATTCTCAAATGATAGAAAGCTATCAAAAAATACTAGAAAATGCTACTATTTCTGAAGCACAAAAAACAATTGCATCTGAAGAAATCAAAAAAATAAACGACACCCAAAACGCCATTATGATAGCAGAAAACCTAATCCAAACTAAAGGTTTTGAGGATTGTGCTATTTTGGTAAACGACAAAAGTATTAACATTATTGTAAAAGCCGAAGAACTAAAACCAGAAGAAATAGCCCAAATACAAAACATCGCATCCAGAGAACTAAAAGCAGAAATAGAAGACATCCACATTAGCAATAAATAAACAAAAGGGACGGGGAATTTTGGCAGAAAACTTTATAAAAAAGTTATTCTGTCAGAAATCCCCGTTATATAATTTTTTTCAAAAAAACATTGTATTTATTTTGCATTATGATATATAATAAGAAAAGTAAAACAAAGGAGGTTATGTATGGTAAAAAAAGTAGCAATTTTAGCAAATGGTGGCGATGTTTCTGGGTTTAATGCCGTTATTCGTGCTATTGTAAAAACCGCAGAAAATAATAATATTGAATGTTATGGATTTATTGATGGTTATCGAGGATTATTAAAAAATAATTATGTACGTTTATGTACCAATAATAGTGAAAACGCATCCGGTATTTTACCAAAAGGTGGCTCTATTATTGGTTCTTCTACGAATGCCAATGTATTTCATTATCCAGTAGAAGAAAATGGACAAGTGGTATATAAAGATTTATCGGATGTTTGCGTAGAAAACGTAAAAAAAGACGGATTTGATTGTCTATTTACCTTAGGAGGAGATGGAACCCAAAAATCTGCAAGAGATTTTTCTTTAAGAGGAATTAATGTAATAGGAGTTCCTAAAACCATTGATAATGACGTAGCATGTACAGATATTACATTTGGATACAATACAGCTGTATCTGTTGCAGCAGATGCTTTAGATAGATTACACACCACAGGAGAAACACACCACAGAATTATGGTACTAGAAGTAATGGGAAGATATGCCGGATGGATTGCATTAGAATCTGCTATTGCAGGAGGAGCAGATATTGCCTTTATTCCAGAAATACCATATGATATTAACTGTGCGGTAAGAAAAATAGAAGAAAGAAGAAAAATGGGAAAAGAGTTTAGTATTGTGGTAGTAGCAGAAGGCGCTTTTCCAAAAGGTGGAGACATTAGTGTAGAATCTGTAAGACATAATGGTACAGGGGTAGATAATAATAAATTAGGAGGAGCTGGTAGCAGAGTAGCAAAAGAACTAGAAAAGCTAACAGGACTAGAAGCAAGATGTACCGTACTTGGTTATATGCAAAGAGGAGGAACTCCAACCGCATTTGACCGTGTGCTTTCTACCAAATATGGAGCAAAAGCAATGGAACTTGCTATGGAAGGTAAGTTTAATGTCCTTACCGTTATTAAAGATGGCAAGCTAGATGCTGTATCTTTAGAAGATGTTGTAGGAAACAACAAAGAAATAGGTGCTGTATCTGGTAACACAAAGGAAAGCAACATAAGAAAAGTAACAATGGACCACGACTTAGTAAAAACAGCAAGAAGCATTGGAATTTGTTTAGGAGATTGACAAAATAAAGGGAGGAAAATACGATGCTACAATTTAAAACAATCATTGCGACAAGTATTGCAAAAGAAGTAGATTTAAAACCAGAGGAAATACAAGAGTATATAGAAATTCCAAAAGATAGTAAACTAGGAGATTATGCTTTTCCTTGTTTTCGTTTGGCAAAAACATTAAAAAAAGCACCTCAAGTAATTGCAAGTGAACTAAAAGAAAAGTTAACATTAGAGGAAGAGGTTATAGAAAAAGTAGAAATAGTAGGTGGCTATCTTAATTTTTATATTAACAAAGAAACACTTGCAAAAGAAGTATTACAAGAAGCATCTAGCAAAAAAGAAGATTATGGAAAGCTATCCATAGGAGAAGGAAAAAATATTGTAATAGACTATTCTGCACCAAATATTGCTAAGCCTTTTCATATAGGACACTTGCGTTCTACCGTAATTGGAGGTGCTTTGTACAATATTTATAATTTTTTAGGTTATCATTCTGTAGGAATTAACCATTTAGGAGATTGGGGAACACAGTTTGGTAAATTAATAGAAGGCTATAAAAGATGGGGCACAGAGTATGATATAGAGCAAAACCCTATTGATGCTCTTACCAAAATTTATATTCGTATTAACGAAGCTTGCAAAGAAGATGAAAGCATATTAGAAGATTGCCGTAATAATTTTAAAAAGTTAGAAGATGGAGATAGCTACTGTGTAGAACTTTGGAAAAAGTTTAGAGAGTTAAGTTTAAAAGAATTTGAAAAAGTATATCAGCTTTTGGGTTCTCATTTTGACTCTTGGAATGGAGAAGCATTTTACTCTGATAAAATGCCAGAAGTGGTAGAGTTACTAGAAAAAAGCGGAAAACTAGTAGAATCCCAAGGAGCTAGAATTATAGAACTGGAAAATACTGAAGCACCATGTTTAATCGAAAAAAGCAATGGCTCTACAACCTATGCTACAAGGGATTTAGCAGCTATTTTATATCGTGCAAGAACCTATGATTTTGCAAAAGCTTTGTATGTAACATCTTATGAGCAAAACTTGCATTTTAAACAAGTTTTTGAAGTAGCAAAATTATTAGGACTAGACCCAAAATATACCGACAATCTTATTCATGTTCCTTTTGGAATGGTATTTTTAAAAACAGGTAAAATGTCTACAAGGGAAGGAAACATTGTTAAACTAGAAGAATTGCTATCTGAATCTATTACAAGAGCAAAAGCTATTATAGAAGAAAAAAATCCAAACCTAGAAAACAAAGAAGAAGTGGCAAGAAAAGTTGGAATTGGGGCAGTTATTTTTAACGACTTAGCCAATAGCAGAATTAAAGACGAAATCTTTGACTGGGACATTATCCTAAACTTTAATGGAGAAACAGGACCATATATTCAATATATTTATGTAAGAACCAAAAGTGTACAAGAAAAAGCAGGATATCTTCCAGAAATAGATAATATCCATTTTGATGTACTAACCGATGAGGCATCTACTAAAGTATTAAAACTACTATATTCTTTTAGTGAAACCGTAATGCAAGCAGCAGAAAAGAACGAGCCATCTATTGTTTCTCATTTCTTAATAGAGCTTGCCAAAGCCTATAGCATTTTTTATAGTGAAAACCGTATTATGGGAGAAGAAAAAGAAAAACAAGATGCAAGATTATATTTAACCTATGTAACAGGAATGGTGTTAAAACAAGGTGCTAAATTATTAGGAATGGAAATGCCAGAAAAAATGTAAAGAAAAATAGAAGTAGAATTTAATTTTCTACTTCTATTTTTGGCTCTACATATAATGTCTGGTATCCAGTATAAATAACCATTCCTGGCTTACTTCCAGAAGGCTTTTTTACATGGGAAACAGGGCAAAAGTCTACAGGAACATTAGAAGATTGCCTTGCTTTACTGTAATAAGCAGCAAGAGAAGCACATTTTTCTAATACACTAGTAGAAGGTGTTTTTCCTTCTGTTTTTAAAATAACATGGCTACCATGAAAATCCTTTACATGAAACCAAATGTCGTCTTTTTTGCTAGCTTTTGTGGTTAAATAATCGTTTTGTTTATTGTTTTTTCCCACGAATACGACAAAATCTTCTATTTTATAACGGTGCGGTTCTCCGTACAGCAGTACCAATTTTAGAAGGCAGTCTTGGATTATTTTTTACTTTTTTTACCTTGCTACTTGTTTTTTCTTTTCTTTCTACCACACCATTTTCCACCATTTCTTCGTAAATGGCATCTACGGCTTGTATGGTGTCTGAAGATTCCAATTCATACACAATGCTTTCTAAATAATCCATTTCTTGTTTGGTTTCTTGTTTTTGCTTTTCTACTATTTCTAAGGTGTTTTTTAGTTTGTGATATTTTTTAAAAAATGCCTTACTATTCGCAGAAGGAGTAAGCTTTGGGTCTAAAGGAATTGTTATTTCTTTTCCATTTTCATAATAGTTACTAACGGTAACAGAGGAAGTGTTTTCTTTGGGTAATTGATACAAATTGGCGGTTAACAATTCTCCATACATACGGTAAGTATCTATTTTTTCACATTCTGCTAATTTACTATTGATGCCTTCTAATTTTTTGCTTAGCTTTTTTAATTTAGCAAGTATCAGTTTTAGTACGGTATTACGGTACTGGGTAAAGGTTTCAGCTTTTTCTTTGGCAGTGTAAAAATCATCCAAAAACCAATTAATACAAAGCGAATTACTTGCAGTAAGCGTTGTTTCTAGTACATAATCTTTCCCATCACGAATAGGTTCTAGTACAATATGATGTGTAGTCATACAAGAAAGTATATGTTGTAATTCCGTCCACAAAGCCTTTAAGCTAGCAGAAGAAAATGTGGTTAGATCTAATTTTTTTTGTAAATATTGTAGCATAGACTTGCTAATACCAGAAAAGCAAGCAGAAATATCTTCTAAAGAAGAAATTTGTTTTTGCTGTAAAATAGAGCAGAATTCGTCAAAAGAAGAAATACTTAATAAATCTGCCTTGGTAATAGGAGGCAAAACATACTGCCTTGCAGGAAGAATATCACGTACAGAATGTTCTTCTTTTTCTAAGTGACGCAAGCTATCAATGATGGTATTATTTTCATTTACCAAAATAAGATTGCTATGTTTTCCCATGAGTTCTACCATTAGCTTTTTGGTTACAATATCGTTTAACTCGTTATAGGTTTCAAACGTAATTTCTGCAATACGCTCTAGTCCTAAATTCGTAATAGATACAATTTTAGAACCCAACAAATGCTTGCGAAGAAGCATACAAAAATTAGGTGCAACAAGAGGGTTCGGCTTAGCGGTAGTTGTAAGGTGCATATAGCATTGATTAGAAGCTATATTGATAACAAGAGCATAATTATGACCAGCAGAATAGATACCAAGTATTATCTCATTTTTGGTGGGTTCAAAAACCTTTTGCACTTTTCCATAAGCTAAAACACTATTTAATTCCTCTATTACGGCTTTTTCTACAAATCCATCAAATGCCACGTGACATCACATCTCCTATCCTAAAAATCTTTTCCATTATATGCTATTTTGAGGAAATATGCAAGGTATTGCAAAGAAACAAGGTTTATGGTATAGTAAAACATATTACACAGAAAGGAAAAATACAAATGAATTCATTTATGAAAATTGCAAAAGATTGTGCTAGCTATGGAGCAAGCCATAAAGAGGGAGGACCGTTTGGAGCGGTGATTACCGATAAAGAGGGCAATATTATTGCACAAGGAAATAATTTGGTATTAAAAAATAATGACCCAACAGCCCATGCAGAAGTAACGGTTATTCGAGAAGCTTGCAAAAAACTAGGAACGTATGATTTATCTGGGTATATTTTATATACTTCTTGCGAACCTTGTCCTATGTGTCTTTCTGCCATTATTTGGGCAAATATAAAAGAGGTATATTATGCCTGTACCAGAGAAGATGCAGGAAAAATAGGATTTCGTGATGATGTGATATATGAATACTTAGAAGGAAAGCAAAAGGATTTAATTCAATTAAAGCAAATCGATAGAGAAGAATGTATTACCTTATTTGAAGAATATAAGAAAATGCAAAATACCATTTATTAAAAAACAGGTTTCTCAAAAGAGAAGCCTGTTTTTTAATGGGTTTTAGAAACGTCTTTATTGGTAATTAAACGATACGTTCTGCAAAGATTACATTCGGTACAAATTTTAATGCGGTCATCAAAAATAAGTTTTAAGGTATTTACAAATTCATCTTCTAAGTCGATGAGATGAACCACTATTTTTTCAGGTATGAGGGTAAGTAACGTATTTAAGGCATAGTCGTTTGCAGAGAAGGTAATATCAGATAAATATTTGGCATTAAAAGCATTGTCACAAGTAGAAATTGTGTTTTTATTTTTATCCAACAAAATAGCTTCTCCATTTGCATAAATAACGTGAACAAGGTCTATTTCAGACTCTTTAGAGCGAATATAAAGTTTTAACAAATGAATAAATTCAGAATATTCTCGCTCAATGATAAACTGATTTACTGCAATATCTATGCTATAATCTAATACTTCTTTGTATTTTGCTAATCTAAAATTTACAAAACCATCGAATAAAAATGATTTATTTTCTAGCAAATAGGATAAAATAGCAATATATAAATATTCTTTACGAACAATAAACTCTTCTTCAGGTCCAGAAAGAAGATCTATCGTGTTTTGTAAAATGGTTTCTTGTTCTAAAGCATCAAAATAAAAATAATTTAGACGGATAAGAGATAAAATGATATTCTCTTCGTAAAAGGCAATCACACACCTACTCAAAACTCCAGCAAGAAGTGCAAAAAATTGTTTCTCTTCCTGTCCAGTGTGATGAATAATTACATTTTTATAATGACAAAATTCACTTTTTACAAAATAGGTGTCTGTAAGTGGTAAATTTTCAAATTCTTTTAGTAGATAATCTAAAATACATTCGTTATTCGTTTTTATACAAAAAGATTTCATTTTTGCCTTGGCTCCTTTCTAAAAGCTCTTAAGTAGTATTATCTACTAAAATTTTATTAGCTATACATATTTTATTCAGAAAGCTTATTTTTGGAAACTTGTATATTAAAAGAGAAAGAAAAAAACCACGAATTTATTTCGTGGCCTTTTTTTAAGCATAAATTTGATAATCAATATTTTTAAAAATGGCATCTTTTTCTTCTAAATCGGTTAAAAATGCAGAATCAATTTTATTTTCTTTTATTTGTTCATATAATTTGGTAAATCTTCCAATATGGTCTTTAATTCTTTTCTTGGCATAATCTACCATGGTTCCATTGGTAATAATAAATAACCAGTCACTACTTTGCGCAAGGAGAAGTTCTCTTGCACATTGGTTTAATGCTCTTTTCTTAAGCGGGTCTTGTTCATTAGGAAAGAGATGGGCAAGCTCAACCATTCTATCTCCTGCAACATGCAAATGTCTATGTACATAGTCATTGGAAGGGTTTAGCCATACCTCGCTATAGCCATTAGCTCCCCAGCTAGAACGACAAGGTGTTGCAACCTGCATGCGTGGAAAACGGTCAATGTATTCGCCTGGGGTGATAAGTTTAAAAGTATCTTGGTCAAAGTGAATTTTCTTAAACAGAATATAGAGCCAATATGGTCCTTCGTACCACCAATGTCCATAAAGCTCGGCATCATATGGGCATAAAATAATAGGTGGGTTTTCCATTAAAGGAGCTAAGTGGTTAATTTGCTGTGTTCTGCAATCTAAAAAGTGTCCTGCTTGTTTTTCTGCAGAATCTTTTGCCCATTGTACGTCATAATAATCTTTATTTTCGGTCTTCCCTGTAATACGATAATATTTAATACCAGTATTAACACGTACACCATCATAGGTAATATATGGCTTAATATATTCATAATCGGCATCATACCCAATGTCACGATAAAACTCACGATAATTAAAATCTCCTGGGTAGCCATTAATGCTGCTCCAAACCTGTCTAGAACTTTCTATATCACGTCCAAAAGCTACTACGCCATTAGGAGATACAATAGGAGCAAACGTTCCGGTAAATAGGGGCAGGGTCTGCATATAAAATACCATGGGATTCGGTAATAATGTACTGAATTCCAAATTCTCTTAAGTATTTATCTGCCTCTGGAACATAACCACATTCTGGGAGCCAAATACCACGAGGTTTTCTTCCAAAATATTTTTCATAGGTTTGTACCCCAACACCAATTTGCGCTCTTACCGTGTTTTCGTTTACATATAAAATAGGGAAGTAGCCATGGGTGGCGCCACAAGTAATAATCTCTAGGACGCCTAAATCCTGAAAATGTTTAAAACCAGTAATTAAATTACACTGATACACATCTTGAAAAACGTGCAAATCATTAGAATAACGGTCTAAATAATAATGAGAAAGTCTATTTACACGTTCATCATACACCGTTCTTTTTACTTCTTTTTCACATAGCTCAATATGCTTTTTTAAATACTTAATATAACGCTCTTGCAACAGTGGGCTTGCAAGCATTTCTAAAAGAGGAGGGGTCATCGTCATGGTAATACGAAAATCTACCCCTTCCTCTACTAATTTTTGATAAGAAAGTAATAATGGTATATAGGTTTCAGAAATGGCCTCAAATAACCATTGTTCTTCTAAATAATTTTCACTTTCTGGATGATGCACAAATGGCAAATGTGCATGCAATACAAAACTAACATATCCTTTTGGCTGATTCATGATTTTCTCCTTCGTAATTTATTTAAAAGTAGAGGTAGGGTTATTAGAAGATGGGTTGTTCAAAAATTCTTTAAACTCTTCTAAATCTTCTTTTTGGTAAATGGTTTGATACAGTTCATAAATATTATAAATTTTACCAATACGTTTCATAAAGCTTAAAGTAGAAATATCTTTTTTCGTAACCTCATTGGTATGTACATCTTTAAAGAAAACAGAGCCACAAGATTTTTCAAATAAAATATGGTCATTTGGCGTTTCTAGGTGATTAGAAGAGGAAACATACAAATAATTATTAGGAATAGACACTTGGTTTGTAATAGGACGTCTTCCTAATTCTATGGTGTAGGTACATTTGGTATCGTTTAAGTGTAAATACCAGCTATTTGCAAAATCATTAATAGGTACTTCAAAAGCATAATTTTTGGTATCATTATGCACAACTAAAACAGGTCTGGTAGTTTCAAAAACATTTTCTCCAAATTGTGCCTTATATTTATTTCTATCTTCATCGGAAATATCCCAATAAACAAATAACGTATTAGGAGTTTGGGCAAGTATTTTAACTACCGTTTGATTATAACGGTATGGCAAATCATAATACTCTAATACATCTATTTTAGGTGCCTTGGTAGAGGTTCTTTTCCTAGCAGAAGTAGTAGCCTTTTTGGTACTGGATTTTGTGGTAGACTTAGAAGTAGTTTTTGCCACTTTTTTACTTGTTTTGGCAGTAGACTTAGTATCTTTTTTGCTACTTACTTTCTTTTCTACTTCTTTTTTGGTACGTTTAGATGTAGTTACTTTTTTCGTTTCCTTTTTCGCATTTTTTTTGTCGGCACGACCAGCCTTAGCACTTTTAACAGTGCTAGAACTTTTTACCACATCTTTTACAATAGCTTCTGTTTCTTTTGTTTTTCTACTTGGCATTTAGTATTTCCTCCTTAGTTAAATCTCAAAGTAATTCCTTTATATACTATATCAAAAATGAAAGAATTACAAGAGGAAAAAGAAAGTTTTTAAGGATTTTTTTCAATTTTAGTAAAAAAGGACTAGAAGTAAACACTAGAACTTTACAAAGAAATAAATACAAAAAAATGTGTAAAATGATAGCAAAAAAGATGCTAAAAACGTGTAAAATTATCAAAAAATGATGTAAAAAACGTGTAAAAAAGAATTGAAATATTTGAAAAAACGTGTATTTTTTATAGAAATATGCTATAATATAAAAGAGGTGATATAATAGATGTACAGAAACATAATGGAAGAATTAATAAAATGGAAACAAAATAAAGAAAGAAAACCTTTAATATTACGAGGAGCAAGACAAGTAGGAAAAACCTATATTATCAAACAGTTTGGAAAAGAAAACTATGATGGTGTTGCTTATTTTAACTTTGACCATGACATAGCACTACAAAATATGTTTGAAAATACAAAAGACCCTAAAAGCATATTAGAACAATTGGCTTTTGTTTATGGTAAAGAAATAGTACCGGAAAAAACATTAATTGTATTTGATGAAATACAAGAATGTCCCAATGCCTTAAATGCCTTAAAATATTTTAAAGAAGAGGCAAACGAGTATCATATTATCAGTGCAGGGTCATTACTTGGTATTCGATTGTCACATACCTCTTTTCCGGTAGGTAAGGTGGAGTTTTTAAATATGTATCCAATGACATTTACGGAATTTCTGAAAGCAGATGGACAAAGTAATTTAGTGGATTATATGAATTCCATCCAAAATATAAACAATATTCCAGATATATTTTTTAATAAATTAGAAGAAAAGCTTAAATCCTATTTTATTATAGGTGGTATGCCAGAAGTGATTCAGTCCTGGATAACATACAAGGATATGGAAAGAGTAAATAAAATACAAGAGGACATATTGCAATCCTACGAAAGTGACTTTTCAAAACATACCACAAGTATAGAAGCAAATAGAATTTCTATTATTTGGAATAGTATACCATTCCAAATTGCAAGAGAAAATAAAAAATTTTTGTATCAAGCCGCCAAAAATGGTGCTAGGGCAAGAGAGTATGAAGATGCTGTAAATTGGCTAAAAGATGCTAATGTAGTAAATAAAATATATAATGTAACAAAGCCCAATATGCCACTTATTGCCTATAATGATTTATCCTCTTTTAAACTATACCTAAACGATGTAGGCTTATTAAGAAAGAAAACCAATCTAAGTAGTAGAGTAATTATAGAAGGAGATACATTATTTCAAGAATTTAAAGGAGCATTAACGGAAAATTATGTATTACAAACGTTAGTGGCAAATGGACTAGAGCCATATTATTATACATTTGATAATAGATATGAAATAGATTTTATCATGCAATATCAAAATGAAATTATTCCTATAGAAGTAAAATCTGGAAAAAGTTTGAACAATACTAGTTTAAAAGTATATAATGAAACTCATAAACCAGATATCAGAATAAGGTTTTCTATGAACAATTTAAATAAGGATGATAACTTAATAAATATACCATTATTCATGGCAGAGTATGTAAAAAAATTTATAGAAATGCAATAAAAAATCTTATCACTTCTAAAATTCTATCCAACAGCATATATATAAAGACAAAGGAGGAGATAAGGTGGAAAAAACAGAAGGAATTCATTTAGAAAATATTGGTAGAGTATTCAAAGGGAGTCTTATTGCTATTGCTATGACAATAGTAGCACTAGTACTATTTGCAGCAATATTAACCTATACTAGTGTAGGAGAAAGTTTGATGTTCCCGGTAACCATAGGCATTACAGTAATTAGCATTTGCATTAGTAGTTTACTTATGGCAAGAAAAATAAAAAAGAATGGCATTGTCTATGGAGGAGTTATTCGGATTTACGGTCATGTTACTACTTTATTTATTATCCAGCATAATTGGAAGTGGATTTATGCTAAGTATCCATTCTATTATCTTAATAGTAAGTGCCATTGTCTCTGGCATGTTAGGCGGAATGATAGGAGTAAATATATAGAGGAAAATAGCACATTTTTAGAAATCTTTCTAAAAATGGTTGCTATTTTTTTTATTTTAGGATAGAATTTACTGGCGGAGGTAATTTATGATTACATTGCAAGATATTAAAAATAATGAAGAAGTAGCAGAGCTTATTTTAAGTTCGCAAAAACAGCTTAATGCTCTTGGTTATACAGAGCATTCTATTAGGCATATTTCTATTGTTTCTAAAAGAGCAGGTGAAGTGCTAGAAACGTTGGGGTATAGCCAAGATAGAGTAGAACTTGCTAAAATTGCAGGATATTTACACGATATTGGTAACTGTGTGAATCGTGTAGACCACGCCCATTCTGGTGCTATTTTAGCCTATCAAATTTTAAAAGATATGGGAATGAATGCAAAAGATAGAACCGAGATTATGATGGCAATTGGAAACCATGATGAACAAACTGGAACAGCAGTAAGCGATATTTCAGCAGCCCTTATTTTAGCGGACAAGTCCGATGTACATCGTGACCGTGTGGTAAATACCAATATGTCGACTTTTGATAAGCACGATAGAGTAAACTATGCTGTTACAAATGCAGATTTAACCATTGACGCCGAAAAAAGAAAAGCTACCTTAAACCTAACCATTGATACCAAAATTTGCCCGGTGTTAAATTATTTTGAAATTTTTATGGAACGCACCATGATGAGCAAATATGCAGCAAAATATTTAAAAATATGGTTTGAACTTATTATTAATGATACCAAATTATTGTAAAAACAAAGGAAATAACCTTATGTAAAATAAGGAAAAAATAAAAGGAGGAAAATATTGTGAAAAAGACAGGAAGAAAACTAACTATAGTAACAATGATACTTGTTATTCTACTTATTTCTATCGTATCTTTTGGAGGATATTACGTAAAAAAACAAAATAGAATGGAAAACATCTTACCAGACTATTTACTAGGAATTGACCTAAATGGAGGAAGACAAATACAGCTAAAAGTAGATGATACCATAAACGAAGTGGTATACGATAAAGATGGAAATGTAATAGAAAGCCCAACAGAAGAAGATAAAACTACAGAAGGAAATACCGTAGAAAAAGTAGCAGTAAATCCAGAAGATAGCTTAACATGGGATAATTTTGAAAAAGCAAAACGCATTATGGAACAAAGACTTAAGACTGCAGGTATTACAGATTATACCGTAAGACTTGCAGGAAATGGAGATATTTTCTTATTATTACCAGAATATGAAGGAACCGATAATGTATTATCTGCTATTTACACCACAGGAAAATTTGAAATAGTAGATGATGAAACAAATGAAGTATTACTAGACGATACTTCTATTACAGGTGCTAGTGTTGGATATGCTGCAAGTAGTACTGGTGCTACCAATATTGTACTTAATATTAATTTTAATAAAGAAGGAAAACAAAAACTAGAAGAAATTAGTAAGGTGTATGTTTCTAGTCAAAACGAAGAAGGCGAAACCGTAAATAAAGAGGTGAGACTAGAAATAGATGGAGAAACCTTACTTACCACGTATTTTGGAGAAACCATTACAACAGGTCAATTACAATTAACAATAGGAAGTAGTAGCAGTAGTTCTATTACCATGGAACAAGCATTATTACAAGGTTCTAACTTATCTGTTTTATTAGATAGTGGAAAATTACCATTAACCTATAAAATTAGTGAACAAAAATATATAGAAAGTGATATTACAGCAGAAAATGCAAGCATATTGCTTTATATAGTAATAGGTATTGCAGTACTTCTACTTGTATACTTTGTTGTTCGTTTTAAAATGAGAGGTTTCTATTTATGGTTAGCAAGTATTGGATATGTAGCGTTACTATTATTAGTATTACGCTTTACCAATGTAGATATAACCATTTTAGGAATTTTAGGAATCCTATTAAGTAGTGTACTTTGTATTGTATTTTGTAGTATGTTAGCAGGAGAAATGAAAAAAACAGAAAAACTTACCCAAGGAGAGTTTAAAGCAATGGAAAAAAATATTGCTATTTCCTTTGTAATGGCATTAATACCAATTATAATACTTGCTATTGTAAGTTGTTTTGCAAATTATTTGCCACTAATTAGCCTAGGAATGATACTATTCTGGGGAATACTAATACTTGCTATTTACTATATACTCATTATAAGAAATATAGTAATAAACACAATAGAGTAGAAAATAGGAGGGAGAAACATGGAAAAGAAAAAGAAAACCAAAATCATTCTTTGGGTTATCATAGCACTTGTTATTCTTGCAGGAATTGTAATGCGATTTACAATGGGATTTGCTTATGACTTTCAGTATCAAGAACATACAAGAATAGATTTTTATTTAGGACAACAATTTTCTTTGGCAGATGTAAGAGCGATTACGAATGAAGTTTTTGGAGATAGAGATGTTGTACTTCGAAAAGTAGAAATGTTCGAAGATATGGTGGCTATCAGTGTGCCAAGTGCTTCCGAGGAAGAAATAACAACATTAATGAATAAGATAAATGAAAAATACGGATTAGATTATACTTATGAAGAAATTAATATTGTACAAGAACCAAGAATGGATAACTGGGATATGATAAGACCATATATTTTCTCTATGGGAATTGCAACAGTACTTATCTTAGTATATATAGCTATTCGTTATGCAAAATTAGGTGTGCTAAAGGTATTAGGAAAAACACTAGGATGCTTAGTTCTAGCAGAAGTTTTACTATTAAGTATCTTATGTATTACTCGTTTGCCAATTAATCGTTTTACCATTCCAGCTGTTTTTCTAGTATATGTGGTAGTATTACTATATCTTGTGTTACAGTATGAAAAAACTAGAAAACAAGTAAAATTAGAAGAAAACAAGAAAAAATAAAAGCGGAACTTCCGCTTTTATTTTTTTAGAGATAAGTTTGTTTCTTTTTCTTCGTTATAACGTTCAATAAAATAAAGTGGTCTACCTTTTGTTTCGTAAAAGGCACGTCCTAGGTATTCTCCAATAACACCTAAAAAGATAAGTTGTACTCCTCCTAAAAATAAGATAACAACCATGGTAGAAGCATATCCAGGAACTTCTACACCATTTACTAAGGTTTTAATAATAATCACAAGCATATAAATAAAACCAGCAAGGGATACCAAAATTCCTAAAATAGCAGACCATCTTAGTGGTGAAGTGGTAAAAGAAGTAATACCATCAATGGATAAATTAACTAAATTTCTATAATTCCATTTGGTTTGACCAGCAGCTCTTGGGTCTCTATCGTATAAAATTTCTTTTTTGTTATAACCAATCCAGCTAAATAAACCTTTGGTATAACGTTGGGATTCACGTATTTGTTTTAAAGCCTCTACACAGCGCCTATCTAATAATCTAAAATCTCCAGTATCTTTTTGAATTTCTACTTTTGTCATGCTTTGTAATACTTTATAATACATTTTAGAAGTAAATTTTTTCAGCCAAGTTTCTCCTTTGCGAGACTTTCTTTTAGCATAAACATCGTCATAACCTTGTTCCCAGTATTGAAGCATTTCTGGAATAAGTTCCGGTGGGTCTTGCAAATCGGCATCAATAATAATAACACAATCGCCTTTTGCATAATCAAGTCCTGCTATCATGGCAGTTTCTTTCCCGAAATTACGAGATAAGTTTAAATAATTAATTCTTTTATCTTTAGATCTTAACTCTTGCATAATAGAAAAAGTTTTATCTTTACTTCCATCATTCACAAGAAGCACTTCAAAATTGTATGCTGTATTTGCGTCCATTAATGCCTTTAAACGGTCGTATAGCATAGGAAGTACAGCTTCTTCATTATAAGCTGGAACAAGTATGGTAACTAGTTTTTTATTCTCTTCCATAAAAACCTCCTAAATTCTTTTAAATTCTACCATATTTATACCACAAAACGACAAAATAGTAAAGATGGAAAAAAATTTATTGACATATACGTTAGCACCATAATTCTAAAATTTCCTCTTTCTTTCTTTTAAAAAATGTGATATAGTAGTAGCAAAGTAAAAAAGATAGGAGAAAGAAGAAAAATGAAAATAGGTATTGTTGGACTTCCTAATGTGGGAAAAAGTACAATGTTTAATGCAATAACAAATGCAGGGGCAGAGTGTGCAAATTATCCTTTTTGTACCATAGAGCCAAATGTGGGAGTGGTTCCTGTTCCGGATGAAAGGTTAGACAAGCTTGCTGAAATGTACCATCCAGAAAAAGTAACGCATGCTGTTATTGAGTTTGTAGATATTGCAGGGTTAGTAAAAGGTGCTAGCAAAGGCGAAGGCTTGGGTAACAAGTTTTTATCTCATATTCGTGAAGTAGATAGTATTGTAGAAGTGGTTCGTTGCTTTGAAGATCCTAATATTGTTCATGTAGATGGAAGTATTGACCCAATTCGTGATATAGAAACCATTAATTTAGAGCTTATTTTTGCAGATTTGGAGACAGTAGAAAAAAGAATAGACCGTGCTAAAAAAATGGTAAAAGCAGATAAAAAATACCAAGCAGAAGTAGATGTGTTTGAAAAGATAAAAGAAACGCTAGAATCTGGCACATCTGCTAGAACCATTTCATTTACCGATGAGGAAAAAGAAATGGTAAAAGATGCTTTTTTACTTACGATGAAACCTATTTTATATATAGCAAATGTATCTGAACAAGATATTAGTAATATAGCACAAAACGAGAATGTAAAAAAAGTAGAAGAGTATGCTAAAAAAGAAGGTGCAACTGTTATTCCTTTATGCGTAAAAATAGAAGAAGAGCTTTCTTCATTAGAACCAGAAGAGAAAAAGGAAATGCTAGAAATGCTTGGACTAGAAGAATCTGGCTTAGATAAAGTAATTAAAGCAAGTTATGATTTATTAGGACTGATGTCCTTCTTAACAGCAGGAGAACCAGAAGTAAGAGCATGGACAATAAAAAAAGGAACCAAAGCGCCACAAGCTGCAGGCAAAATCCATTCTGACATAGAACGTGGCTTTATTCGAGCAGAAATAATGTCCTATGATGATTTAATAAGAGAAGGCAGCCCAAATGCGGTTAAAGAAAAAGGATTACTTCGTTCTGAAGGTAAAGATTATGTGATGCAAGAAGGAGATATTGTATTATTCCGCTTTAATGTATAAAACTAGACAAAATGTTACGAGAATATTACAAAACAACTTTTTTTTCGAAAAGTCTTGAAATTATTTTAAAATTATAGTATAAATATTAAGAAATGATAAATAATAATATTAAATTCCAAAGAAAAGAGGAGAAGAAAATGACAAGTAAAAATGCAAAAAAAATGTTTTTAATCGTGGTAACAGTTTTAATGCTCGGAGTATTAGCACAAACGGTATTAGCAACAGACGGAACAGTAGTAGTAGATCCAAATGCAGTAGCAGGAACCAATACAGCCAATACTACTAACAATACCAATACCACTAATACTGCAAATACAACGAATACGACAAATACTACCAATGGTACCGTAATAGCACCAACCACAAATACAACAAACAGAACCAATACAACCAATAGCGTAAATCAAAATCTTCCAAACACAGGATCTAACAGTTATGCTGTATTTGCATTAATTGCTGTTTGTGTAGTTTCTGCTATTTATGCCTATAAAAAGATAAGAGATTATAACGTATAAAGTAAATGAGTAATAAAGGTCCTAGAATAGTAATTCTAGGACTATTTGTGTTAAAAGCGGTTTATTTTTCTTTTGCTTTTAAGATAATACGATTACCAGTAACATTATTGCAAGTAACTAGTGTAATTTCTCTAAAACCATTTGTTGCTTGGTCTATACAACTCATATCATTTTCTGCTGTTTCGTATTTATGATATACTGCATATTCCACTTTGTTTCCTGCGCCGTCATAAATATAAATAGAATCGCCATTTTCCAATTCGCGAATTCTGCTAAAGAATTTGTAATTTTCATAATTATGACCAGCAATACAAAGATTTCCGTATTTCGTTAGGATTAGGGCCATAAAATCTACAAGGAGCAATTTTCAAAAATTCATCTTGCATTTCCGATAAAATAGGATACAAAATGGAAATAGACGGAATTTCAATAAGTCCAATGACACTAAATTTAGCTTTTTCTGCCAACTGTGTGTTAGGTAATTCGACGACTTGAATTTGTGTATTAGCACTTTCGGTATTACTATATAATCTACTAATATTAAAATTATCGATCAATTTTTGTGAAAGCAATTCTTCTTTATTGGAAGAAAAATAAAAATATACATAAAAAGCAAGGCATATAGTTGCAAGGAAACTAGAGAATAAAAACTGCATTTTAAAAAAATGACTTCTTTTTTTATCTTTACCGTCTCTCTGTTTGTGCAGAGTTCGTATTTTGAAAATTATTTTGTAAAATCTGATTCATGGCATTTCCTCACTACAAAAATATACTTTTTTAGTTAGTATGCACAATTTCTTAAGAAATTATAAAAAAAATAGTGCACTTTTCTAGAAAGATATGATAGAATAAGAAAAAATAAAGTAAGGAGTGTGTAAAAGTGGCAAAACCAATGTATAAACGTATTTTGCTTAAGCTTAGTGGAGAAGCACTAGCAGGAGCAAATAAAACAGGGATTGATGCGACAACATTAGGAAAAATTTGTGACGAAATAAAAAAAGTAGTAGATATGGGAGTACAAGTAGCTTTAGTAGTAGGAGGAGGAAATTTTTGGAGAGGCAAATATGGACATCAAATGGAAAGAACAACATCAGATTATATGGGAATGCTTGCTACTACCATTAACGGTTTAGCAATTCAAGATGCATTAGAAGCAAGAGGGATTTTTACAAGACTACAAACGGCAATTGAAATGCGAGAAATTGCAGAGCCATATATCAAAAGAAAAGCAATTAAGCATTTAGAAAAAGGAAGAGTAGTTATTTTTGCAGCAGGTACGGGCAATCCTTACTTTACTACCGATACAGCAGCTGCACTAAGAGCAGTAGAAACAGATGCAGAAGTAATACTCGTAGCAAAAACAATTGATGGCGTTTATTCCGCAGATCCTAAACTAGATGCAAATGCAGTAAAATATGACGAAATTACCTATTTGGATATTTTAAATAAAGATTTAAAAGTAATGGACTCTACTGCAACATCTTTATGTAGAGATAATCATATTCCACTTATTGTGTTTGGAATAGCACAGCCGGAAAATATTGTAAAAATAATACAAGGCGAAAAGATAGGTACTATTGTAAAATAAATTTTAATATATATGTAAAGGAGAAATTTTTATGGATTATAGTAATATTACAGAAAGAATGGAAAAAACAATTCACATGCTAGAAGAAAATTTAGCAGAAATAAGAGCGGGAAGAGCAAACCCTGCTATCTTGAATAAAATTCAAGTAAGTTATTATGGAGTGCCAACACCTATTAACCAAGTAGCTGGAATTTCTGTTCCGGAAGCAAGAATGATTGTGATTCAACCATGGGATGCTAGCATTTTAAAAGAAATCGAAAAAGAAATTTTAAAATCTGATATTGGAATTAATCCAAATAATGATGGAAAAGTAATAAGATTAAACTTCCCAGAACTTACAGAAGAAAGAAGAAAAGAAATTGTAAAAGATATCAAAAAACAAGCAGAAGAGGCAAAAGTAGCTATTCGTAGTATCAGAAGAGATGGCCTAGACGAATTTAAAACAATGCAAAAAAATAGTGAAATTACAGAAGACGACCTACATAATGCCGAAAATGAAATTCAAAAAATAACAGACCAAAAAATAGAGAAAATAGAAGAAATTGCTTCTAAAAAGGAAAAAGAAGTATTAAGTGTATAAAAATAGAGGAGTGAAAACATGAAGCCGGAAGAACTTGATAAGTCTAATTTGCCAAAACATATAGCTATTATTATGGATGGAAATAGAAGATGGGCGAAAAAACGCGGATTAGATGCTAAAACAGGACATAAACAAGGAGCAGATACCCTAGAAAACATTGTAAAATTTGCCAACAAATTAGGAATTAGTTATTTAACGGTATATGCGTTTTCTACAGAAAATTGGAAGCGAACTGAAGAAGAAGTGGGAGCTTTAATGCTTCTTCTTCAAAATTACCTAGAGGATTTTTTACAAAGAGTAGATACAGAAAATGTAAAAATACGTGTATTAGGTGATATTACAAAACTACCAAAAGGATTGCAAAAGAGCATACAAAAATGTGTTGCAAAAACAAAAGAAAATACGGGATTAGTGTTAAATATTGCTTTTAACTATGGGGGAAGAGACGAAATTGTAAAAGCAGTACAACAAATTGCTAAAAAAGTTCAAGAGGGAAAATTAAAACCAGAAGAAATACAAGAAAACACAGTAGAAAAAGAACTATATACAGCAGGACAGCCAGACCCGGATTTATTAATTCGTACTAGTGGCGAAATGCGAACAAGTAATTTTTTACCATGGCAACTTGTCTATTCCGAGTTCTTATTTATGGATAAATATTGGCCAGATTTTACAGGAGAGGATTTATTAGAGGCAATTGCTATTTATCAAAAAAGAAACAGAAAATTTGGCGGAAAATAGAGAGGAAGAACATATGAATTTAAAAAGGATTACTACTCGGCTTACTAGGGTTTCCTATTGTAGCACTTATTTTAATATTTGGAAATAAATACATTATAGATATTGCTTTTGCTGTTATTGCAGCAATGAGTTTACATGAATATTTTAATAGCATGAAAAGTGAATGCAAACCAATTATTTGGATAGGATATGTATTGTCTGCATGTATTGCATTTATTCATGTGATACCACAAGAACAATTAATTAATGTAATAGCATTTATAATACCAATAACCATATTTGTTTTGTTTTTACAAGTTATTGCAACAAACATGAAAACCAATATAAAAGATATTGCTATTACGTTCTTTGGAATATGCTATATTACTCTATTTTTAATGTTTATTCCTATTATTCATGGCTTAGAAAATGGTAAAATATATGTATGGTATATTATATTTGCAGCATGGGGTACAGATGTTTTTGCTTATGTTGTAGGAAAATGGATGGGAAAACATAAATTTAGCAGTATTAGCCCAAATAAAACGATAGAAGGATGTATAGGAGGAGCATTAGGAGCGGTACTAATGATACTGGTATATACTTGGGTTATCAACACCTATTGGGATATGCATATTTCTTATCTAACAATTGGAATAATAGGACTTGTTTTAAGCATTATTGGTCAAATTGGCGATTTTTCAGCATCTAGCATTAAACGTTATGTGGGTATTAAAGACTTTAGTAATCTAATACCAGGACATGGCGGGCTATTAGACCGTATTGATAGTATTATTTTTATTGCACCATTTGCATATTTTTTATTCATGTTTATTCGTTAAAAGCATCAGGAGGAATGAGAATTTGATAAATTTTATCATTACCGCTATTAAAATTATTTTTTTGTTAGGATTTTTAGTACTAATTCATGAAGGAGGTCACTTTTTAGTAGCAAAACTTTGCAAGGTAAGAGTAAATGAATTTGCTATTGGCTGGGGACCTACTTTAATAAAATGGCAAGGAAAAGAAACCAAGTATGCATTGCGACTACTTCCGATTGGCGGCTTTGTTAGCATGGAAGGAGAAGAAGAACGTTCCGAAAAAGAGGGTTCTTTTAGTAAAGCAAGTATTCCTAAAAGACTTGCTATTATTGTAGCAGGAGGTCTTGTTAATATCGTTTTCGGACTTTTGGTATATTTTATCTTAGCTTCTACACAAGGAGGATACCAAACAACAGTAATTGATACTGTTGTACCGGGTTATGCAGCAGAGCAAAACGGATTACAAGCAGGAGATGAAATTATTAAAATAAACGGAAAAAAGATACGCAACGAATACGATTATCAGGATATAATGGAGAATGCAGGAGAAGAGGAGTTAACTCTTCTAATTAAACGAAATGGAGAAGAAAAAGAATTAAAAGTAAAACCATCTAAAATTACCTACAATAGTACTGGTATTTACTTTGGAGTAGCAGGAGAGGAAATAACAACAGAAATTGTAGCATTATATCCAGGAAGTTCGGCAGAAAAAGCAGGAATACAAGTAGGAGATAAAATTCTAAAAGTAAACGGGGAAGATATGCACGAAGACCCGTATCAAGTAGCAGAAGCAATTGAAACTTTGCAAACAGACAAAGTTATTTTTACCATAGAAAGAAATAACGAAATCTTAGATATTTCTTTAAAACCAGACATTATGGTAGAATATAAGCTAGGAGTACAATTTAAAACAGCAGAAAATACTTTCTTTAATAATGTATATTATGGCTTTTGGAATACCAAAGAATTTGCTGTTAGCATGATAGATAATATCAAATTACTATTTAGTGGGAAAGTATCTACCAACCAATTAATGGGACCAATTGGTATATCAGAGATAGTAGCACAAACGAGTGGTATACGAGATTTTGTTAGTATGTTAGCATTAGTATCCCTCTCTTTGGGAGTAACAAATTTATTACCATTTCCACCATTAGATGGAGGAAGAGTAATATTTTTACTAATAGAATGGTTCCGCAAAAAACCATTACAAGAAAAAACAGAACTATCTATTCAAATGGCAGGTTTTATGTTACTAATAGGACTTTCTATTTATATTGCTTATCAAGATATTGTAAGAATTTTCTAATGGCATGCAAAGAATAGACAATAAAAGAAAACAAAAAAAGATGGATTACGACATAAAATGGAAAAATATACAAAGAATATTGACAAGAACCAAAAAGTCGAGTAAAATAAAGGTGCAAAGCAAAAAACGAAAAGAAAAGGGGCGAAACGCAGATGGCTGTAGAGAGAGAGAGAGAGAGAGAGAGAGAGAGAGTTATTTAACGAACAAAAACAAAATACAAGCACAGGCAACCTGTGTTTCTTTGAATTACCAGATGGACTAATATATTAGTCTGTCTTTTTTGCGTGCAAAAAAGGGGGAAATAAGATGAAGAGAAAAGTAATGTACCTTGTAAGTAGTATTGCCATAGTACTAATTGCATGGTTACTACTTGGAAAAAACAGTTATGCAGCTGTCAGTAGAGACTATTTTACAACAACCAAATACAACATTATTACAGACAAAGAAAAACTATTAACAGGATTAGACCCAAACAATATGCAAGCAGATACTATTTTAAGTGGATTACAATTACATTCACAACAGCCAGTATTAGAAAAAAGAGCATTTCAACCAGATGGCACTCAAGTAACGGGAAAAACAACATTAGGAACAGGTTCATATATACAAGCTATCTACCAAGGAGGAAGCAACTGGTTTACCAGTTATGAAACCTTATATCTTGTATTATATGGAGATACCAATGGAGACGGTAAAATTGCAGCAACGGATGCACTTGCTATTATCAAAAATAGAACAGGGAAAGTACCATTTGCCAATAACTATCTAGAAGAAGCAGGAAGAATTACATCAGGAACACGTAAAAACGGTAGTATGCCATCTGCAACAGATGCACTTGCTATTATTAAATACAGACTAGGAAATACTACTATAGCACAAACGTATGATAAACAAGTAACAATAAATACCTATGACGAGTTATACACACAAATGCAACAAAACAATACAAATCTTAAATTTGGTACAACAGAAGAAGCAAAAAAGGTGCAGGCAGATTATACTACCCTAAAAAATATTGTTTCTACTTATTGTAAAGAAGATATGACAGATGTCATAAAAGCACTTGTATTACATGATTATTTGGTTGCAGGAACCAAATACAAAATAGGACTAGTAACAGATTCTACTTTACCAGAAAGTAATATTGGCAACATAAATAAAACATTAAACACAAATGGATTTGCTTATGCCTATAGCTGTTTATTAGGTATAGCAGGAGTTCCTAATAAAGTAAGAATGGATAAGTATGGGACATTAGCAAATGAACTAGAAATAGATGGAGAAACCTATTATGCGTTTTGCGGATATGATAGTAATGAATCAGAAGAGCAAGGAAAAGGAGAAGCACTACGATTATACTTCCTAAGAAATGATGCTAATTCCCCATTAGAGTTAGAAACGCCAAATAAAGCTACTTCCGATAAATACCGTGGAGCAACATGGCCAAAATATCGTAAAGCATTAGACTACAAAGATAGTGAGATAAAAACAGTAAAAGGAAAAATATTTGTAACAGATATGAAAGGCATTTATGATGCCATAGAGCAAGGAAAAGACTATGCAGTAGATGCAATAGATAGGCACTCTTATGAAGTAAAAGAAATAGATGAACGTTGCAGGAGAATTGTTGCAAAATATATTAAGCCAGAAATGACAACAATAGAAAAAATACTAACTATTCACGACTATATTTGTTCAAATTTTATGAGAAATGATAGCGAAGCAATAAAAGAAAGAAAAATTTCAAGTAAAGACTATGATTGCGCATGGGGTACTTACAAAGATGTTGTTGTAGCAAATGTAGGAGCATGTTGGGCATCTACCGATTATTTTAATACACTGTGTTCTTATGTAGGAATAGAAACACAAGAAGTAACAGTAGGACAAATAGACAATCCATACAATGTACCGGGTGGCGTACATAAATGGAGTTTAGTAAAAGTAGATGGTCAGTGGTACCATGTAGACTGTGAAGGCTCAGACTTTTACCATTATGGAACAGTAGATCGAACGTGGCTTTTAAAAAGTGATCAAGCAATGCATATTACCAATAATACCTACGAGCCATGTACTTCTACAAAATATGATAATTATGATTGGCCAGAGTATAAAGGATTAGCATATTATCAAGATGTAACAGGCATTATTGATGAAGAGGTTCCAGCAACCAGCTTATGGATAGATGATAGAAGTGAGACAACAGTAGGAAACACTTACAATTTACGTGCAATAGCATTCCCTTATGGAACAAGTCGTAAGTTAACATATACATCAAGCAATCCTAGCATATTAACAGTAGATAATGTGGGAAATGTTACAGCAAAAGCAAAAGGAACAGCAACCATTACTGTAAAAACACCAAATGGCATAACAAAATCTGTAACAATTACGGTAAAAGAAAGAACTTAAGATGTTACAAAGAGGAAGCTACGTTAGTGCAAGCAAGATAATTTACATAGATATTATGCTTGAAAAGGAGGGATGTTAATAAAAAACTTAACACCTAGTATAAAGCTGTTTTACCTTTTTATGCTAGTAATTCCATTTTGGTATGGATTATTTTATGAATATACCGCTTTTTTTGCAGGAGCAATTTTAAGTATATTTTTACTGGTTATTCTTCTGCAAAAAAAGCAGATAGCATTGTATAAAAGTATACCATTTTACCTTTATACGACGCTAATACTCTGTTATTTATTAGCTACACTTTGGGCAGTAGATAAGGAAGAAGCATGGCAAGGATTTTTAAAATTTTTGCCAGCCATCCTGCTTTTCTTATGTTTAATGCAATTAGAAGCCAAAGAGAGGAGCTTACTGTTTACAAGTATTCCGCTAGGTGGCTGTATCATGTGTTTACTTTCTTATTTATTATATTGGATTCCTGCTATTAGACCATATTTGTATTCCGAAAATGGCAGATTAATTGGATTTTTTCAATATTCCAACACCTTTGCTATGTACCTTTTTATAGGATACCTTATTTTATGGAATAAGAAAGATAAACACAAAATAGATTACATAAGTTTTCTTGTTTTACTTAGTGGTGTTGTATTTTCTGGCAGTAGAACGGTATTTATTTTACTTATTCTATATACCTTTTATAAACTTATTACGCTTAAACTAAGCAAGAAGAAAGTATTACTGCTATTACTTACTTTTGCAATAGTAATGATAGTAGTAACACTGGTATTACAATTAACCGGAAATGGTAATGTTATTACTAGATTGTTTACAATATCCTTACAAGAAAGTACATTATTAGGTAGAATTATTTATAATCTAGATGGATTACAGCTTTTAGCACAACGTCCCTTAGGAATGGGGTATGGAGGATATGCTTGGGCAGTAAATACAGTCCAAACAGCAGATTACCAAGTAAAATATGTACATAACGATATCTTACAACAAGGATTAGATGCAGGAATAGTCGCAATGGGGCTTTTACTGGCAATAGGAATTTATGGATTATGTAGTAAAAAGTTATCAAAACCACAAAAAGAAATACTAATAGTATTATTCTTACACTTATGTATGGATTTTGACTTACAATTTTTGAGTATGCACTTTATCTTAGTGATGGCAATTTTTGAAGAAAATGCACCAACCAAAATATTTTCTGTAAAAAGCAAAATACTTCCTTGTACAGCTACTCTTTTGCTATTTGGAACTTTCCTGTACTTAGGTATTGCTATGATGGCACTACAAACAGATAATCTTACCTTAGCAGAAGAAATGTTACCATCCAATACAAAGGTACAAGTGGCAAGGTTACAAAAAACGAATAATCTCACACAAGCAAATGCCATTGCTGATACTATTTTGGCACAAAATACTTATGTGTCTGAGGCATATTCTATAAAAGCAGCATATGCATACCAGCATGAACAATGGGAGCAAATGGTATCCTACCAGAAACAAGTAATTGCATTAAATCCGTATCAAATACAGAATTATGAAGATTACATTTTATTACTAAGTAGTGCTTTAGAAAACACGATACAGCAAAACCAAGTAGAAAGAACAGAGCAATTAGTAACCTACTTGCTACAAGTAGAGGAATTACTAGAACAAGTAAAACAAAGAACCAACGCACTGGCTTATCAAACAGTAGATAAACCAGAACTGGAATTAAAACCAGAATTACAAAATTATTTACAGAAGATTAAGGAGGAATAAAAATGTCAAAATTAGACAAAAAAATTATGAGCATCTTTGTTGTACTTATATTACTTGCATCATTTATTATGCCAAGTATAAGCTTAGCTGCAGAAGAAGAAATTGTTATCAAAGATAGTGCATTAAAAGAAGCACTTGACAAAAATAAAGATGGCAAGGTTACAAAACAAGAAGTAGAAGAAACGCGATATATTTCAATTTCAAAAGATGTAAAAAATCTTGATGGATTAGAGCATGCAACAAATTTGGAATCTATGGATATAGAATATGTAGGTCAAAGCTATGATTTTAGTAAACTTAACTTAGACTATGTAAATTTATATCTTCGTGTTGCAGGAGGCGTAACAAATGTAGATGTTTCATTTTTAAAAACATTGAAAAACGTAACATATATTACATTTAATGAAAATGGAACAAGTGAAAAAGTAAATATTAATTTTGCGGAATTAAAAGATATATCTACATTAAAAGATCTTAGCATTTATGGAGACCTATTAGCACCAAGTAATTTAGATGAAATTAAACAATTATCTCAAATAGAATCACTTGGTATCTATGGTGCAAGTGATAATGTATTTCCAATAGACTTAAAAGGAATATCTACTATGCAAAATTTAAATAGAGTTTCATTAAATGGGCTAAAAATTAGCAACGCAAATGAACTAGGAAAACTGAAAAACTTAACAAATATTAATATTTATGGTTCAGAAGGCTTAGGAGATTATTCTTACCTTTCTAATTGTGCAAAACTAGAATATGTATCACTTTCTAATTTAGAAGAGATAGACTTATCATTTTTAAAAGACAAAAATAATATGGTATATTTATATTTATACCAATCTAATTTAAAGAATATAAGTGCCATTAATACTTTAAAAAATTTGGAATATTTATCAATGTATAGCAATACCTTAGCAACAGAAGAAGATTACAAAAATATTAACTTTGCTGATTATACAGCATATATGGGAGAGACGAGTTTTATTAATGCAAATATTAATGGATATCATGCAAACTTAGAAGAATTATTTACTTTTGAATCCAATAATAGCGATATTGTTTCTCTTGAAAACTTAGAAAATGTTGCATCAGGAAAGTTTACAGCAAATAAAATAGGAGAGGCTACTATAACAGCTACATCAATAAAATATCCGAGTATCAAGAAAACATTTAAAATTAAAGTAACAGGAATTTCTGCAAACCAAGCATTAGGAACAGAAATGGGAAGCTCTTTTATCGATGGACAAACTGTATTAAAAGCAAATGGAGAGTTATGGAGAATATATGGAAATGATGCTAAGGCAGAAAAATTAGCAACCAATGTAAAAAAAGCGGTATATAATACTATTTATGGAAAAGATAGAGAAGGATTTCCATATGCATTATTATTAAAAAATGATGGAACATTGGAATTCCAATTTAATGGAGTATCTTCTACAATAACAGATGCAAAAGATATTTATCAAACAGGATATTTGAAAAAGGATGGAACTTATGTAACTTTACTATTAGATGGAACTTGGGATCCTGTTGCAACAAATGTAGAAAAAATAGTAGGTTCATACTTAGTAAAAACAGATGGAAAAACATATTCTATTAATAATAAATTAATATGTGATTTCCCAATTATAGCTGCAAGCTATGAGTATGTTGTAGATGAATCTGGTACAATTTGGAATATAACAGATGCAAAAAATCCAATTAAATTAAGGGATGGATTTGACCACTTTGCTGCTGGAGATTCTTATGTAGATAAAGATGGGACATATAGAGTAATACAATCTGGAAAAGAATTAGAGCAAAAGAAAAGATCAGAAGATTTAAAACTAGCATTAGACGGAAAATTATACCTTGGAGAAAAGGAAATATTAACAAATGTTGTTGATTTTCAATATTTAATAGAATATAATACAGGAGCACTTGTAAGAAACGTAATCTTAAGAGAAGATGGTAGTATCTGGACTTTAACCTTAGATGGAGAAGGAGCACTTGTAAAACTAGAAGAAACTGAGAATGTATACTTTAAAGAAAATACATTAAAAACAAAAGAAGTATACGGAGATTCTATGAATACAAAATTGGCTCTTACCGGATTTGACACTAATAATTTAGAGGTATCTAAAGCATTAGCAAATAATAATCTTCAATCTGGATATACAGCAAAAGCTTATGATGGTAAAGAAGAATTAAAGTCTAATGATAAACTCTTTACAGGAGCTATTGTTAAAATATACAATAAAGAAGGAAAAGTAGTAAACGAGTATGTAGCATTAATTTACGGAGATGTAACGGGAACAGGTATTCCATCTGCAAAAGATGCGTTAATGATTATTAAAAATAAAACAGGAAAATTAGAAATACCAACCAATTTACAATTAGAAGCAGCAAGAGTAACAGAAAACACTAGAAAAACAGGTGGTGTTCCAAATTCATCTGATGCGTTGGCAATTATAAAAGCAAAACTTGGTAAATATACCATTGAAGGATAGTGTTTTTACCGTATAGGAGGGTTCCTATGCTTAAGAAACCCCTTCCTATACGATAAAAGATTCATTGGGTAAAAAGGAGGAAATCTTTGTACATGGCAGGAAAACATGCAAGACAAGAAGGTCACTGGAAAGTTATAATAAGTATTATTATCTTAGTAGTATTGATACTTGCTATTGGTGCAGTAAGTATTTATGGAGCTATGCCCAAAGGCACAGCAAGCTTAGATAACAATAGTATTATTGCAGAGCCTGTTGTGGTAGAAGACAAAAGACCAAGTTTATCTGTTCTAAAAAAAGTAGATGTAACAATGCCAGATACCATAGGAGGTTATGCTGTCCTAGGAAAAATAGAAATACCTAAAATTAATGTGGAACAATATATTTTAGAGGAAACAACAGACGAAAGTCTGAATTTAGCAGTAACTAGATTTTGGGGACAAGAACTACATCAAGCAGGAAATTTTAGCATTATAGGACATAACTATAAAAATCTTTTTAAAAGGTTAAAAGAATTAGAAATAGGTGATACTTTTACTATTACAGCAAAAGATGGAAGCATTTGTACTTATGAAGTATTTAATATCTATGTAGTAAACCCAGATGAAATGGAATGTATTGAAGATTCTTTGCCTGGCAAAAGAGAAGTAACCTTAATTACTTGCACAGTTGGAGGCATGCAAAGATTAATCGTAAAAGCCCAAGAATATATAGAACAAAATTAAAATTTAGGAGGAAAAACAATGAAAAAAATCATTAGTATCATGACAGTATTGGTCATAGTATTAGCTATGGCAACAGTAAGTAATGCAGCAATTACAGAAAAAACAGCAAAATTAAATGTATCTGTAAGCAAATCACAAGTAAAAGTAGGAGACGAAGTAACCGTAACCGTAAGCTGGAAAGACAAAATGGAAGCAATAGACCTAGAATTAGGATTTGACAAAAACAAAGTAGAATATGTATCTTCTTCTATGTCAGAAGATTACATAGCAACCGATAGAATAGCAGACGGAGTAGTACAAATTTCTTGGTTTTCTATGAATGGACAAGGAAAAAATAGCATTACCTATACTTTTAAAGCAAAAGCAAATGGAGATGCAACCTTCACAACAGCAGAAGCAATTTTAGCAGATGAAAATGTAGAATCACCAGAAGACTATACTTATGGAAAAGCAACCCTAAAAATAGGAACTGCTGAAGAAGAAAAACCAGAAACAAATACAGAAAAACCAAGCACCAACACAGAAAAGCCAGAGACAAACACCGAGAAACCAGCACAAAATACACAAAAACCAGCAAATACAGAAAAACCAACAACAAACACTAACAAACCAACCAAAATTCCACAAGCAGGAGTAAATGTTGTAAGCTATGTAATCTATGGATTAGTAGCAGTAGCTGTAATCACTTTAGGAGCATGCATAATTAGAGCAAAAAGAAAATAAAAAGTGAAAAAATTTCGACAAAACAAAACTCTATTGTTTAAAACAGTAGAGTTTTTTAAAAAAGAAAAATCCTACTATAGAAAAAGTAGGAAACATAAAGAAAATAAGGAGGAGTATTTATGTCTAGTATAGATAAGAAAATGATTAGTGTACTTATGGTTATCTTGTTACTAGTTCCTGTTATCATGCCAAGTATTACACTAGCTGCGGAAGGCGAAATAAACATAAAAGATAGCGCATTAGCAGATTCTATTAGGCTTAGTGCGGATAGCAACCTTGATGGAATTGTTACCAAAGAAGAACTAGAAAATGTAAGTTATGTTTCTATTTCGCCAGAGGTAGAAAGTATTGAAGGACTAGAAGACGCAAAAAATTTGCAATCTATTAATATTCGTTATACAGGTAAACAATTTGATTTTAGCAAATTAGATTTAAAAGATGTATATGTTTCTGTTACGTTAGAAAAAGAAGTAACAAAGGTAGACTTATCATTCTTAAAAACCATTAAAAATGTAAGCAGTGTGAATATTTCTGGTGGTAACACAGATAATGTTACTATCAATTATGAAGTATTACAAGACATTCCTACACTAACAGCAGTATCTATTTATGGAAATGATATACTTCCTAAAAATCTAGATATTCTATCCACATTAACGAACCTAACTAGTTTACAGTTATATGGTGGAGGAGTAAATGTACAAGCAAAAGCAACAGTAGATATAACAGGGATTAGTAAGTTATCTCATTTAACAGATATTTATCTTAATAATATTATCGTACAAAATGCATCCGAGCTTGGTAAACTACAACAATTATCTAATTTTTATGTATCTATTACCAATGGATTAGGCGACTATTCTTATTTAGCTAATGCAAAGAATCTTCAATCTGTAGAAATTCGCAGTCAAGAAGAAGTAAATTTAGACTTTTTAAAGAATAAAGATTCTATTACTTCTGTTGTCCTTTATGGGGAAAAAGTAAATAATATAAATGTATTAACAACATTAAAAAATTTAGAGTATCTTAGTATGAGTGATCTTACCTTAACCGGTGCAGACCAATACAAAAATATTACTTTTAAAGATGTGAATGCCTATTTAGGAGAATCTGGTAGAGTAAGAACCTATTTTAAAGATTTCCCAGTAGAACTTTCTAATTTATTTACTTTTCAGTCTAACAATGATGTAGTAACTATAGTAGCAGGGGATACCCAAGCAAGTGACGGAGGATATTTTAATGCTAACAAAATAGGAGAAGCAACTATTACTGCAACATTAAAAAGTGATTCAAGTATTACAAAAACTTTTAAAATAAAAGTAAATGGAATTTCAGCAGACCAAGCTTTAGGAACAGAAATGGGAAGCACTTTTGTAGATGGACAAACTGTATTAAAAGCAAATGGAGAACTATGGAAGATTTATGCTAGTGATGAAAAAGCAGAAAAAGTAGCAACCAATGTAAAAAAAGCAGTATATAATGTTGTTTATACAGACGAAACCAACGGATTTCCGTATTCTCTACTACTTAAGAAAGATGGTAGCCTAGAATATACCTTTAATGGTGTAACTTCTGTACTTAACAATGCAAAAGATATTTATCAAAATGGATATTTAAAAAACGACGGTACTTATGTAGAAATACAACCAGATGGTACTTGGAAAACGGTGGCTGGCAATGTAGAAAAAATAGTAGGTTCTTTCCTAGTAAAAACAGATGGAAAAACCTATACGGTAAAAAATGAATTGGTATGCAATTTCCCAATTGTATCAGCAAGTTATAACTATGTAGTAGATACATCCGGAATATTATGGGAAGTTTATTCGGATGCAGAACCAATAAAAAAAGCAGAAAATGCAGATTATGTGGTACATCATTCTATTTATGTAGATAAAGATGGTGTCTATAGATATATATACAATGGAGAAAAAGCAGACTACAAGTTAGAAGGAAGTTCTTTAAAACTAGATACCAATAATGTCTTAACTTTAGGAGGAAAAGAAATTTTAACTCATGTTACAGATTATCAAAGATTAGCGGAGTTTAGCAACAGAAATTATACAGACAGAACCATTATCCTAAGAGAAGATGGAAGCATTTGGGCTTTATATTTAGCAGGAGAAGCAAAATTAGTACAATTACAAGAAACGGAAAATGTATACTTTAAAGAAGGTACGTTAGAGCCAAAAGAAGTATATGGTGACAATTATAATGGTTTGGTTGCACTTACTGGATTTAATGTAAAAGAATTAGAAGTATCAAAAGCATTATCAAGTAATACTCTGCAATCTGGTTATACAGCAAAAGCATTTGATGGAACAAAACAATTACAAGCCGGAGATAATCTATTTACAGGAGCAACGATTCAAATATACAACAAAGAAGGAAAATTAGTAAACGAATATGTAGCTTTAATTTATGGAGATGTAACCGGAAGCGGAAACCCATCTGCAAAAGATGCCTTAATGATTATAAAAAACAGAACCGGAAAGGTAAAAATACCAACCAGTTTGCAATTAGAAGCGGCAAGAGTAACAGAAAACACTAGAAAAAAAGGCGGAGAGCCAAATTCATCCGATGCCCTAGCTATTATAAAAGCAAAACTTGGAAAGTACGAAATAAACTAAATAGATAAACCAAAACGTATGCAAGAGTAATTTTTGCATACGTTTTTATAGAATAGAAATAAAATCTTGATTTTGTGTAAAATATTGAAAATAAAAATCTTGATTTCGTGATAAAGAGGTGAAAAAAGCTGAAAAGAAGGATATGCCAAAAATGATAAATGTGCTTGACACTTAGTACAAGAAACGATACAATAACCAAAAAAGAAAAACAAGAAAAGAGGAAAAAGAATGAAACTAGAAAGAATAGATTTTCAAGCAACAGATGGTGTGCCATTAAATGGATTGTTACACCTGCCAGAAAATAAAACCAATACTGTTGTTATTGCTCTTCATGGTATGAGTAGTAACTGTTTTAAGTATCGTGAACAAGTAATTGCCAAAAAAATGACGCAAAAAGATGTGGCTTTCTTTGGCTTTAACAATAGAGGCAGTGAACTAATGAAATATTTAAAAAGAGAAAAACAAAATGGGGAAACAGAACATCTTTTAGGAGGAACAAGTTTTGAAGATGTATTAGAATCCTATCATGATGTAAAAGGAGCTATGATACAAATGCTTCACTTAGGATATACAAACATCTATTTACAAGGACATAGCTTAGGAGCTACCAAAGTACTCTATACGTACACTAAACTAAAGGAAAAACAAGAAACAGACTTACTAAGCCATATAAAAGGCATTATCCTATTATCTCTAGTAGACATTCCAAATATGCTAGTATTGGGATTAGGAGATAAAAAATATAAAGTAATGCTAGAACATGCAAAAAACCTAATCGCAAATGGAAAAGAAAAAGACTTCATGCCACAAGATGCCTTTATACACCCAATAAGTGCTAAAGCATTTTTACGATATAGCAAAGAAAATAGCCAAATAGACTTTGCAAGATATAGCGAAAAAGACTATGCCTTCCCAGAATTAAATGCAATAGAATGTCCACTCTTTATGCGCTGGGGCGATACAGGAGAACTAATCTCTCAGCCAGCAGAAGACTTAATAAACAATCTAAAGCAAAAACTACAAAACAAAAAACAAGATATAGCCTACATCCCAGACGCTGACCATAGTTATAGCGAAAAAGAAGAAAGACTAGCAGAAGAAATATGGAATTTTATTCAAGTAATAATTAGTGCAGATAATGGAAAATTAATTATAGAAAAAGCAAAGGAACATAAAGGAAAAAACATAAAAGAATTATTTAAAGATTACAAAGAAGATTATGAGCCTGTAGAAATGGATGGGGGAAAACCAGAAGGAAAAGAAATATGGTAAAACGCTGTATCTGAGCACAACTTTCTAAAAATTTCCTCTTGACAAATGAATTAAAAAGAGTTAAGATAATAAACATAAACGATATAGAGACAAAGTAAAATAAAGGTTTTCAAAAGAGAGGATTAGTCACCGGCTGAAAGCTAGTCTGGAAAAACGTATTTGAAAAACTACCTCTATTGTTCTATCGCAAAACGATAGCGTGTAAGATTCGTTATCATCTTTAATGAAGTGAAATTTAGGGTGGAACCGTGAGAATATATTTCTTACCCCTATAGATATTTAAAAGTATCTATAGGGGTAATTTTTTTATCTCCTATAGATAAAAAGGAGGTTTTTTTATGTTACAAGTAGAACTAAAAGATGGTTCAAAAGTAGAAGTACAAAAAGGTGCTTCTGTATTAGAAATTGCAAAAAGCTTAAGCGAAGGATTGGCAAGAAATGCTACTTGTGCTTTAGTAGATGGCGAAGTAGTAGATTTAAGATTTACAGTAGAAAAAGATTGCAAATTAGAAATTTTAACATTTGATAATAGCTTAGAGGGTAAAAAAGCTTACTGGCATACAAGTTCTCATATTATGGCACAAGCTATTAAAAGATTATATCCAAATGTAAAATTAACAATCGGACCTTCTATCAACAATGGATTTTACTATGATTTTGACACGGATTCTACTTTTTCTGAAGAGGATTTTGAAAAAATAGAAGCAGAAATGAAAAAAATTATAAAAGAGGATTTAGAAATTAAAAGATTTACTCTTCCAAGAAAAGAAGCCATTGCTTTTATGAAAGAAAAAGACGAGCCATATAAGGTAGAACTAATAGAAGAATTACCAGAAGGAGAAGAAATTTCTTTTTATGAGCAAGGTGACTTTGTAGATTTATGTGCAGGTCCACACCTAATGAGTACAGGAAAAGTAAAAATTGTAAAACTATTATCTTCTTCTGGAGCATATTGGAGAGGAAACGAAAAAAATAAAATGCTACAAAGAATTTATGCTATTTCTTTCCCAAAACAAAGTCAGTTAGACGAATATTTGGCAATGTTAGAAGAAGCAAAGAAAAGAGATCACAAAAAACTAGGAAAAGAATTAGACCTATTTATGATAGCACCAGAAGGACCAGGTTTCCCATTCTTTTTACCAAAGGGTATGATTTTAAGAAATGTACTAGAAGATTTTTGGAGAAAAGTACACCGTGAAAATGGTTACGAAGAAATAAAAACTCCAATGATTTTAAACGAAGAATTATGGCATCGTTCTGGACACTGGGACCATTACAAAGACAATATGTATACAACGAAAATTGATGAAAATGATTATGCATTAAAACCAATGAACTGCCCAGGTGGAATGCTTGTATATAAAAGAAAAATGCATTCTTACCGTGATTTACCAATTCGTTCTGGAGAACTTGGTTTAGTACATCGTCATGAAAAATCTGGAGAACTTAACGGATTATTCCGTGTAAGATGCTTTACGCAAGATGATGCACATATTTTCTGCTTACCAGAACAAATTGAATCTGAAATTGTACGTTTAATGAAATTAATTAACTATGTATACGGTATCTTTGGATTTGATTATCATGTAGAATTATCTACCAGACCAGAAGACTCTATGGGTTCTGATGAACAATGGGAACTCGCAACCAATGCCTTAAGACATGCCCTAGAATCCCAAAACATGCCATATGAAGTAAATGAAGGCGATGGAGCATTCTACGGACCAAAGATTGACTTCCACTTAAAAGATTGTATCGGAAGAACTTGGCAATGTGGAACCATCCAGTTAGATTTCCAAATGCCAGAAAGATTTGATTTAACCTATATTGGTCAAGATGGAGAAAAACATAGACCAGTTATGTTACACCGTGTTATTTTTGGAAGTATAGAAAGATTTATAGGAATTATTACAGAGCACTACGCAGGAGCATTCCCAACTTGGCTTGCACCAGTACAAGTAGAAATATTACCAATTGCAGATAGCCATATAGAATATGCAAAACAAGTCCAAGAGCAGTTAGAAAAATTAGGAATTCGTACCGAATTAGATGATAGACAAGAAAAAATAGGATACAAAATTCGTGAAGCACAACTACAAAAAGTTCCTTATATGTTAGTATTAGGAGAAAAAGAAATAGAAGCCAAAACTGTAGGAGTTCGCTCAAGAGAAGATGGAGATGTTGGTGCAATGTCCTTACAAGAATTTGTAGAAAAAGTACAAAAAGAAGTAGAAAGCTTTGGAAAATAGAGAGGTAGAAAAAGAAGGAAATTCTTAAAAAAGATTTTCCTTCTTTTCTTGTAAGCAAAAGCACAGTGTGATATACTAGTAAAGTACTACAGAAGAAACAGGAGGAAACTATGGCTAGAATAAAAAAAGAAGATATAGAAAAAAAGTTAGAATATATAGGATTAGATTTAGAAAATATCCCATCCTTTTTAACTCAATATGACCCACTAGGGTTTCATGTAGGGAATACCTATGACGAAAAAAAATATAGGGTATATCGCTATATTCCAATAGAAGATATAAAAATATTTATTAGCCCAACAGATAGAACAGAGGAACTAAGAGAACGATACAAATTAGCAAGTCCTATTGCTACCTATCTTGTTCCAGATACAGAAGAGGGAATAGAAAAGCATACACGATTTTTAAATATGCTGAAACAAGTATCCATAGCAGAAATAGAGGAAATAGAAGAAGAACAAAAAGAATTACAAGAAAAAATTCCTTTGGAGGTAAAATTTCCACATCATTATGAGTGGCAGATTTTTTACGCCGAAGCGACCGATACTTACTTTATGTTAGTACCTGAAAAAGAGGAGCAATATGCCTGCTTGTTTTATTTGCTAAAAAAGCAATTAGAAAACAAAAAAAGAAAAACAAAAATTTTTGTACCAATTAGCTATGTAGGATATTCTGCAGAGTTCTTAAGAAAATCCGAAATTGTAGATTTAGAAAACTACTTATGGCTCTTTACCAACGACTGGCCACAAATTTATGAGGTATATGACAAAAAAGGAGTAATGAGTTTACAAATTGTAGGAGATACGGTTATTTACGAAAAAATTAAAAGTATTTATAACATCAAGTTCACTTGCAGAGAAAAAGCAGTAGAAGAATATAAATTAATAAAAGCACTATTTATTTTACAAACAGAAGTGGCAAATGAGTTTTCTTTTCATGCAAAGATAAATAATTATGGAGGACTGGACTTTTATTTCCAAGATAAAAAATTAACCTATAGTCTGCTTCCAGAATTTTTAAAAGAACAAACCGAGAATATATACAAAAAGATAGTAACAACTTCAAAGGATATTGTAGAATTTACACGTAAATTGTCAAAATTGAAAGAAATTTCTGCTATGCGTGATTTAGAATATCTAAGTAAAGAAAAACAAATAACTACATATTTAGATTGTCGTAAGAGCTTCTTTGGAAAAGTAAAATACTTTTTCAAATCTGGCAGAAAAAAGAAAGACGATGTACTAGAAAAATTACAAAAAAGAAAAAAAGAAGAGCAAGTGAAGGTAGAGGTAGAATTTACGCAAAAAGAGGCATATACCTTAGAAGATTTAGTTACAATATGTAAACAGTTAGAAGAAAAGGTATTAGAATACAAGAACTTAAGACTAGATGTAGAGGCACAAGAAAAGAAAATAGAAATGATGGAAAAGAAAATAGAAAATGCAGAAACATATTTGGAAGAAATAGAAAACCATAAAAAAAGTATTTTTGAATTCTGGAAATTTGCAAACAAAGATAATGACTTAGGACTAAATCCGGGAGAAAAAAGAGGGGAAGAGCAGCCTTTACATACTCTAAAAAAGGTGTTTGAATACGAAGAAGATATGGAAACACTAGCCAAAAAGATGGATGACAAACAACGAAGAAAACTATCAAAGGAAGAACTAGATTCTATTTTTGTTACCAAAACAGAAACCTTAAAAGCATTAAATGCATTGCGAAAACCTGCACAAACAAAACAAGAACAAGAAATTGTTTTACATTGTTTTCAAACAATTTTAGAAGAATTTAAAAAAGCAAAAAAGAATGCGGAAATTGTTGATATAGACATCTTTGGAGGCATGTCAGAAGATAAAAGAAAAATAAAAATACTGGCAAACAAAAAACATAGAGAAGTGGAAAAGAATATCTATTCTATTTTAGGCATCCACGAAAAAATAGAAGAAGAACAATACAAAGAAGTATTAAAACAAGTGCTATATAATTTGCAAAAAGCATACGAAAAAGTAACAACTCCTTATCCTTTATCTTTATATAAAGCAGGTTCACCAGAAGAAGATGTTACCAATATGGATTATTGTATTTTTCATTTAACACCAGAAAAAGCACTAGAAAAAGAGCTAGATAAAGAATTAAATTTGTACCGATTAAATATAGAAGAGGGAATGCCACTACTCTTTTTTACCAATAGTACTTTTTATGATAATGTAAATCAAACATTGCCATTGGGAATGGATGTAGCAGAAGATGTGCTAGTAGATATGAGTAAATTTGAACTAGAAGAAGTAAAACAAGATAGTTTCCGTATGAACTGCGTGCAAAAGGATAATACTATTCTTAATAAAAAAATAAATGTATATGAATATAATGTACATTAGGAGGAAAAAAACATGGAGAAAAAAAGAGTTATTATTATGGTGCTAGATGGTTTTGGCGTAGGAGAACTTCCAGATGCTTCTCAGTATGGAGATGTGGGAAGCAATACTTTAAAAGGAATTTACGAAAATACATCGTTACAATTACCAAATTTAAAAAAATTGGGTTTGTATAATATACCAGAAATAGGAATAGAAGAAAAAGAAGAAAAGGTAATAGGGTGCTTTGGAAAGGCACAAGAAATTTGTGCAGGAAAAAATAGTCCTGTAGGGCATTGGGAGATTTCTGGTTATGTAAAAGAAAAGCCTTTTACCACTTATCCAAATGGATTTCCAACCGCATTGATAGAGGAATTTAAAAAAGAAACAGGCGTAACAGGAATTATAGGAAATGTAAGAGGTTCTGGTACCGAATTATTAAAACAATATGGGGAAGAACATCTAAAAACAGGTTATCCTATAATTTATACTTCAGCGGATAGTGTATTTCAAATAGCAGCACACGAGGAAATAGTTCCTGTAGAAACCCTATACCACTGGTGCCATATTGCAAGAAAACTTGCAGATAAACCAGAATATAACATAGGAACTATTATTGCAAGACCATTTGTAGGGGATAACAAAAACAATTTTGTAAGAACTTATCACAGAAGAGATTATGAAGCTTCTACATTTGGAAGAACTATGTTAGATGTTTTACAAGAAAACGGCAAGCAAGTAATTGCCATAGGAAAAATAGAAGACCTTTTTGGAGGAAGAGGAATTACCAAAACGATTCATACAGAAGGTAATAGCGATGGAATTTACAAAACCATAGAAGAAATAAAAAATCCTACCGAAGGACTTATCTTCACCAATTTAGTAGATTTTGATATGTTATACGGACATCGTAATGATATAGTAGGGTATCAAAAAGCATTAGAATACTTTGATGCACAATTACCAAAAATCATGCAAGAACTGTTGCAAGATGACATACTTATTATTACAGCAGACCATGGAAACGACCCAAGCACCCCAAGTACAGACCATTCTAGAGAATATACACCAATTTTAGTGTACGGAAAAGGGTTAAAACAAGGTGTAGAGCTAGGAGTAAGAAAAACGTATGCCGATATTTCAGCAACTGTACTAGAATATTTTGGTTTACCTACCTTGCCATGGGGAACAAGCTTTTTACAAGAAATACAATAAGAAAACAAGAAAAAACAGCTCCCCCTTACCATAGGAGCTGTTTTTTTGTCATTTAGTACTGATGGAAGTGGATGCCTACATGATTACCAATAAGACCAACCTCTACCACATATCCCTCTTCACGGAAAGTATACGACTTACCAGAAAAGTCTAATGGCAGTTTTCGATCACTCATGAGGATCTTATTTTTCTTCCTTTGAAGACCGGTATCGACGTAGATTTGTTGCAATAACCGATATACGGTATCTGCTACATGTAGATTCAGGTTTTCTGTTTGGCAAAATACCTTCACAGCCAGTGAATCTTCAATACGTTCAAACTGGCCTTCTTCATAGACCATGTTAGCGAGTATTTCTCCTCCAAGTTTATCACATACAGCAATAAACGAAGGGGATAGTTTTTCTCCTAACCGACATTTGATAAAATCTAAATTTTGGAAAGGACAGGTCCCAAGTTCGTTGAATCCCATTCTCATTCCTCCTTAAAACTTAATAAAAGTTGGTAAGGTATTCCGTAAACAAAGGAAGTATATCTATTAAACCACAAAACTGAAAAAAATGCAAGTATACACTAGACAAGTATAAAAATATATGATAAGATAAACAAGTAAAACACATGCAGGTGTGGCGGAATTGGCAGACGCACAGGACTCAAAATCCTGCGAAGTAACATTCGTGTGGGTTCGACCCCCACCACCTGCACCAAAAAGTTAAAAGCAAGCAATGTATTAGAAGAAATTAGGGGTTCCATTTCCCAATTTCTTCTTTTTCAAAAGTAATAATAGAACTATTGAAAGTGTTGGAAATACTGAAAAAACACCAAATAAAAAATACAAGCTGGCAGAGTAATGGCAGAGTTAAAAAATGTTAATAATGTGATACTATTTCAATAAAGGATATAAATTGCAATGGCGGAGGTAAAAAGATGAATGATATTGCAATGCTTCAAGAAGGATTAACACAAATCTTTTCGGATAACCCAATTATATGGGGAAAATGGCTGTTGGTTTTTGCTGTTGTTATACTTACAATTGTAGTTAGAGTTAAATTTAAAATAGACGATAAATTTGATCCATCACAAAAATTAGATAAGAAAGTAAAAAAAGCAATAGACAATAACCATATTATCAATGCGACATTAATCAGTAGTTATGTAGATAGAGAAAAGAATACTTGTAGAGGAAAGTATGAGTACGAAATCAATGGCGAAAAACATACATATAGTGCCATGTTTACTGGAATATATACTAGAAGAATTTTACACTTATATTATGAAGATAATCCTAGAAAGGTATTTACAAATGAAGAATATCATTATTATGTTTTTAGAGGATTGCCTATAATTATTCTAAATTTTTCACCTTTTATAGTGGGAGCATTGATGGTATGGATATTAGGTTTAGCAAATTAATAATCAAATAATATGTATTTTGACACGAATAAGTAAATGTGCTATAATTGTTATGTAAACAGTCGCAATAGGCGATTGTGTAGAAAAAATCCTAAGCCATACATAGGAGGAAGAAGGTTGAAAAATAGAATAGGAAAAAGTCCAT
>UMJJ01058383.1_pt1 | contig 43988 bp, 43 predicted proteins | sample 1966051 | NCBI WGS metagenome assembly UMJJ01 (sample SAMEA4836147, study PRJEB28245) | human gut metagenome | biome: gut microbiome; material: fecal sample | place: Denmark | collected 2008
TTTTTGTTTGTTTTATCTAAAATAAAAATTATTTTTTTGTTTTAGATTTGTATATAATTATTTTTTTGTTCCATTTATTTTTTATTTATTTATTTTTTTTAATTTACTTTATTTTTTATTTGTACAACTTTTAGTTTTATTTTTTTAATTATAGTTATATTTTCCCACTATTTTTTTCATTATTTTAAATAGTTAAATTTATTTTCGCTAATTATTTGTAATTTTACTCTTTTTTCTGTTTTTCTTTTCTTCGTTGTTTTTTACTTTTATTTTTGCTTTTTGTGTTTTGTTTGTCTTTCTTGCAATATTTTTTAATACCTTTATTCTCCTACTCTTTTTACATCTGTTTTTATTTTTCTATTTCCCATCTTCAGTTTGTTCATTTTATACTTTATGTTACCCTTTTTATCTTCTAAGATTTTTACCTCTTACCTCCTTATTCCCCAGGTGTTTTTACTCTTCTTCTAATAAATTTTTATGGATTATTTACCTTGTCTTTATAAAAAGCATATCTCTTTTTTGTTCTAATTTCTTCTCTTTCTCTTCTCCTATCTTTCTTTCATTCTTTTAATAAATTGTATATTGCTTGTATACATAATTTTATTTTTTAACTGTCTTTTTTTACTGGTTTTAATATTGTTTTTCTATAAAACCTTTTTTACATTTTTCTGATTTTATAATATAAAATTCATTTTTAACATCTTTTTTTTAATTAATTTTTTTAATATTATTTCTATTTATTATTTTTATTTATCTTCGTTTATTTTTGTTTTATTTTTTTCATTTATTTTTCTATTTGTTTTTTATTCATTTTTCTTTTTATTTTTATTTATTTTTCTTTTTTTATTTATTTTGTCTTTTTATTTTCTTTATTTATTTATTTTTATTTATTTTCTCTGTTATTTTCTCTGTTATTTTCTCTCTTTATTTTTTATATCTATTATTTTATTATTTCTATTATCTTCTTTTATTAATATAATAAAAAAAGTGGTTACATTATATATTCACAATTTATTTATAATAGACACAGAGAATGATAACTTAATTATTCTTACTTCGGAAGTTTTTGAAAGAAATTTCAATAAAATAAAAGGCATAAAAAAAGATATAAAGATATTCTCTTTATACCTATTTGGCGGAGATTGAGGGATTCGAACCCTCGCGGCCCTAAACGAACCCTAACAGTTTAGCAAACTGTCCCCTTCAACCGACTTGGGTAAATCTCCTTATAAACATACTATTAAATGAGACGTAACTTGGGTTTTATTTTTCTGGTAATTTCTAATGAAATTACTTATGCAATAAAAATGGCGGAGAGGGTGGGATTCGAACCCACGGTAGGCTACAAACCTACGCCAATTTTCAAGACTGGTGCCATAAACCAACTCGACCACCTCTCCGTCTGACTGTTACCGAACTCGGTAACAGTATATATATTAACACATTTCGCCTTTGCTTGTCAATAGCAAATTTTGGTTTTTTCTCGGCAAATTTGTGTTTTTTCACAGTAAGACTCTTTTTTGTCTTCTTTTCATTTACATGTTATGCTTTATTTGGCATTTTTGCTGATGTTTTCTTTGTTATTTTTTCTTGATAATTGTCTTACTCTTTCATTTTATAAATATTTTGTGAATATATTGCTTTATCTATTGCTTGTCTTTCTTCTTCTGATAAAGTATACGTAGAATTTCCATTTGTGATTGGTTTTGCATAAATATTAGACATTTCTCTAGAATAGATGCCATTTAGTACTACTCCGTTATTTTGTTCATCTAATAGTGCTAATGTAAAGCTTAAATCACTTCCCGTATCAGAAAAGGCATTATATCTTACCATACCTATTTTTTGAATACATCTTGTAATGTCATTATCTAAATGATGACAGTATTCATATAATTCCTTGTTTTTTTCGCTTACTTCTTCTACTTTGGAAATGTAACTTCTAAGCATTTCTTCTATATTATTTCCATTTCCTAATTTTTTTATAAATTGTAAATATTCTTTTCGAATTTTACTTAATTTTATTTGGTTCATAATATATAGTAGCAAAAATACTATATTTACTCCTAATAAAATATATACAAAGATGTCTGATTTTAAAAACTCCATCTTTTCTCCTTTCTTTTATTCTTTAATAAGTTCTAGAAGTCTTTCTAGGTCTTCGTTTGAGTTATATTCAATAATAATCTTTCCTTTTTTCTTTCCGGCATTTAGTTTTACTTTTGTACCAAAAAAATGTTGAAAAGAATCTTCAATATCACGGTAAATAGCTTCATATTTTTGATTTTTTTTGCTTGCTTTTGAACCTAGTCCTACTCGGTTTTCTAGTTGTCTTACATTGTCTCCTCTTTCAATAATACGAAGTGCCATATCGTATTGTTTATCTGGATCTTCTATTACTAGCAAAGCTCTACAATGCCCTTCTGTTAGTTTTCCTTCCATTACTAATTCCATTACTTTTGGTGATAAATTTAATAAACGTACGGTATTGGCAAGTGTGCTTCTACTAATTCCTAATGTATCTGCTAGTTGTTGTTGTGTTAACCCATAGTCTTCCATTAATACTTTAAATCCTTTTGCTTTTTCAATTGGATTTAAGTCTTCTCTTTGTATATTTTCTATTAAAGAAATTTCTTGGTTTTTTCGCTCATCGTTTTCTCGAATAATGGCTGGTATTTCGGTTAATCCTGCTAGTTTAGATGCTCTCCATCTTCTTTCTCCAGCGATAATTTCATAGTATTTTTCTTTTTTGGTTACTACAATTGGTTGTATTACTCCATATCTTTTAATAGATTCTGCTAGTTCTTCTAAGCTTTCTGTGTCAAATTTTTTTCTAGCTTGATTTTTATTTGGTTCTACATCTATTATTTTTAAATTTGTAACGATTTCTCCTTCTTTTCTTTCTTCTTCTTCGTTTTTTACTTCTTCTATTACATTAGAAGAAAATAAAGCATCTAGTCCTTTCCCTAGTCCTGTCTTTTTTGGCATACTGCTCACCCTTTCTTTTATTTCATATGTTTGGCTTTTTGACTATCTTCGTTTATTTTAATAAACTCTTTTGCAAACTTTTCATATGCTTTTGCCCCTTTGGATTTAGCATCATATATGGTGATTGGCATTCCATAACTTGGTGCTTCGCTTAGTTTTACGTTTCTTGGTATAACGGTTTTATATACCTTATTGTCAAAGTATTTTTTTATTTCTTTTACTACTTGATTCGATAGGTTTGTCCTTATGTCATACATAGTAAGTAATGCACCTTCTATTTCTATATCTTTATTGAGATGTTTTTTTACTAATCCTACCGTATTTAATAATTGACCTAATCCTTCCAATGCATAGTATTCACATTGTACAGGAATTAATACACTATCTGATGCTGTAAAAGCATTTAATGTAATTAAACCTAAGGATGGAGGACAATCAATTAAGATATAGTCAAATTTTTCTTTTATGGTGTCCAATTTTTCTTTTAAACGCTGCTCTCTTGACATCATAGATACTAATTCTACTTCTGCACCTGCCAAATTAATATTAGAAGGACATATTTTTAAGTTACGTATTGCAGTGTCTTGAATGGTTTTTTCGATTTCTATATCTGTTACTAACACATCATACACTGAATATTCGGCTTCTTTGTCTACTCCTATTCCACTTGTGGCATTTCCCTGTGGGTCCGCATCTACCATTAATACTTTTTTTCCTTTTTTAGCCAGTATAGTGCCAAGATTTACTGTGGTTGTAGTCTTTCCGCACTCCACCTTTTTGATTTGCTATGGATACTATTTTTCCCAAAAACATTACCTCCCTCTATCAAAAATTGACATATTAATGATATAATTTTATATCAAATATGTCAATCTATTTTAAAAAGTTTTCTTATTTTTTTGTTGTTTTCTTTTTCTATTATAATGGTTTTTTGCTTGGCATTCCTGGGTTTCTCGGATATTTCTTCGGAGTTTTATTTTCTTTTTTTATTAGCATAATGTTTCTTTTTATTTCTGTTTCTGGTAAAACAATTTCTTCTATTTTTTCTATTTTCCCTCCTAATGTTTCTAAACAGTTTTGTAAGTCTTTACTTTCTTCTTGTAAGTTTGGACCCTTCATACAAATACATTTTCCTCCTATTTTTACATATGGTAACATGTATTCTAATAAGGTATGCATTGGTGCAACTGCTCTAGATACAGCAATATCATATTGTTCACGATATTCTTCTTTATGTGCTAGTTCTTCTGCTCTTGCATGAACTGCTTGTATGTTTTCTAAAGAAAGATTTCGTATTACTTCTTTTAAAAAGGTTATCCTTTTATTTAAGGAATCTAATAATGTAATGGATAAATCTTTTTTTAGAATTTTTAAAGGAATCCCTGGAAATCCAGCTCCCGTTCCTATATCTATTACCTTAGCGGTATCTGGTATATAGCTTGCTATGGATAAGGAATCTATAAAATGTTTTGTAATAATGTCTTCTTCTTGTTCAATTGCTGTTAAATTCATTTTTTTATTCCATTCTATTAATAGCTCCTTATAGGTAAAGAACTGTTCTAACTGCTCTTCTTGTAAATTATATCCTATTTCTTGAGCTTTTTGTTTCACATGCCTTAAAAACTCTATTTTTTCCATACATTACTCCTTTTCTTTTTTCTTTTTCGTTTCTAGGTAAATTAATAATACTGATATATCTGCTGGCGAAACCCCTGAAATTCGTGATGCCATTCCAATGGATGTTGGTTTATATTTATTTAGTTTTTGTCTTGCTTCTAAGCTTAATCCCTTTATTTGTGCATAATCAATATCTTCTGCAAGCTTTTTTTGCTCCATTTTTTTGAATTTTTCTACTTGTGCAACCTGCATTGCAATATAACCTTCATATTTGATTTGAATTTCTACCTCTTCTTTTTCTGCTTTTTCTAATTCAGGGCGATTTTCGTCAATTGCGCTAAGCTTTTCATAGGTTAATTCGGTCCTTTTTAATAATTCTGCTAATTTTACGCCTGTAGCAATAGGTGAAGACCCATTTTCTTTTAAAAATGTATTTACTTTTTCGGTTGGTCTAATAACAGTATTAGAAATCCTTTCTATTTCTTTTTCTATATGTTGTTTTTTCTGCAAGAATTTTTGGTATCTTTCTTCTGAAATTAGACCTATTTCATGTCCAATTGGTGTTAGTCGTAAATCTGCATTGTCCTGTCTTAGAAGTAGCCTATATTCTGCTCTTGATGTCATCATTCGGTATGGTTCATTGGTGCTTTTAGTAACAATATCATCAATTAGTACACCAATATATCCTTCAAATCGGTTTAATACAATAGGTTCTTTTCCTTGGATTTTGCGTACAGCATTTATTCCTGCCATAATTCCTTGTCCTGCTGCTTCTTCGTATCCAGAAGTTCCATTAATTTGTCCAGCAAGAAACAATCCTTCTATTTTTTTGGTTTCTAATGATGGTTTTAATTCTGATGGTTCTACACAATCGTATTCAATAGCATAGGCTGGTCTCGTAAATTCTACATGTTCTAATCCTGGAATTGTGCGATACATTGCTATTTGTACGTCTTCTGGAAGTGACGAACTCATTCCCTGTACATACATTTCATCGGTATCTAGTCCCATTGGTTCAATAAATATTTGGTGTCTTTCTTTATCCGCAAAACGTACTACTTTATCTTCAATAGAAGGACAATATCTAGGTCCTGTGCCTTCTATTTGCCCTGCATATAATGGAGAGCGATGTAAATTTTGTCTAATTATTTCATGTGTTTTTTGATTGGTATAGGTTAAATAGCATGGTACTTGCTCAATTTGCTTTGGTTCATTTTCAAAGGAAAATGGGACAATATCTTTGTCTCCTTCTTGTATTTCCATTTTTGAAAAATCAATACTATTTTTATTTACTCTGGCTGGCGTTCCTGTTTTAAAGCGTAAGATTTCTATTCCTAGTTCTTTTAATTTGTCTGCTAGCTTATTTGCTGGAAACACCCCATCTGGGCCACTTTCGTATGAAGATTCTCCAATGTATATTTTTCCTCTTAAATAGGTTCCTGTTGCCAAAATAACTGCTTTTACATGATATATTGCTCCTAAATTTGTTTCTACAGCAACTATTTTTCCATTTTCCACTTTAACATCTACAATTTCTGCTTGCTTTAGATATAGATTTTCTTGTTTTTCTAGGGTATGCTTCATTTCTTGTTGATATTTTTTTCTATCTGCTTGTGCTCTTAAAGAATACACAGCAGGTCCTTTGGAAGTGTTAAGCATTCTAGATTGGATAAATGTTTTATCTATGTTTTTTCCCATTTCTCCACCTAATGCATCTATTTCACGAACTAGGTGCCCTTTGGACGTTCCTCCTATATTAGGATTACACGGCATATTTGCAACTGTTTCTAAGCTGATGGAAAACACTAATGTCTTCATTCCCAATCTTGCTGCAGCAAGTCCAGCTTCACATCCGGCATGTCCTGCTCCTACTACAGCTATATCATATTCTCCTGCATCATAACTCATCTTTTTTCCTCTTTTCTTTTTCTTGTTTTGTTCTATTTCTGTGAAACATTTTCTAAAATCTTGCTCCAATTGTGAAACAAGAAAAAGTGTTTCAACAACCTTTATGACAAATGTTTTAGCTCTTTTTTTCTACTTTTATGATTATTCGTTTCTTTTTTGTCTATCAGTATATATTTTTCTTTTCTCTTTTTTCTGTGTTTTTTTGCTTTTTTTCTGTAATTTTTAAATTTTTTGTTTTCTTTTTATTTCTTTCTATTTTCCTTTTATTTGCGTTTTTTGTCTTCAGATAATATCTTTCATGTCTTTTAGTTTTTCTCTCGTAATTTCCCTGTTTAAATGCGTCTTTTTTTATTTTCCTAAACAAAATTTAGAAAAGATTTCCTTAATAATATTTTCGGATACATTTTCTCCTATTATTTCCCCTAAATTTTCTAAAGCATTTTTAATAGCAATAGCAATAATGTCAATTGGCATTTGCATTATAATAGTTTCTATTGCTTTTTGAATATTTTCTTCTGCTTTTTGAATTAGGGTTTTATGTCTGATATTTGTAATCATTGTTTCTTCTTGTGGAGCTATTTCGTTTAAATGAAATAACCTTTCTATTTCATTATATAGCTCTTCTATTCCCTGCCTTTGGAGTGCTGCTATTTCTATTACTGTTTTTCCAGAATGGATAATAGCAGGATTTTGTTTTAGCACATTATTTCCTAAGTCTGACTTATTTAATAAAATGATTGCTGTTTTATCTTGAATTAAATGCAAAATTTCTAAATCTTCTTCTGTTAATTCTTTTGTGCTATCAAAGATTGCAATTAATAAGTCTGCTTCTTTTGCTAATTTTTTGGATTTTTCAATTCCTATTTTCTCAACCTGATCTTTGGCTTTACGTATTCCTGCAGTATCAATAATATGTAGTGGTATTCCTTTTACCGTTACCGTTTCTTCAATGCTATCTCTTGTTGTACCTTCTATATCTGTTACAATAGCTCTATCTTCTTTTAAGATAGCATTTAATAAAGAAGATTTTCCTGCATTTGGTCTTCCTACAATTACGGTCTTAATTCCCTCTTTTACGACTTTACCATTTTCAAAGCTTTTTTCTAGCAGTTGTAATTTTTCTTTACAATGTTCTAATGTTTGCATTGCTTTTGCATTGGTAACTTCTTCTACATCATATTCTGGATAATCAATAGAAGCTTCTATATCTACCATAATATCCATTAATTCTTTACGAATTTGTCTAATTTCTTTAGATAAATATCCTTCTAGTTGTCTCATATTTGCATGCAATTCTTTTTCTGATTTTGCATGAATAATATCAATAACAGATTCTGCTTGTGACAAATCTATTCTTCCATTTAAAAAAGCTCTTTTGGTAAATTCTCCTGGCTCTGCTAGTACTGCACCATTTTTTAGGCACTCTTCTAATATTTTCTGTAATACTATCATTCCACCATGCGAATTAATTTCACACATGTTTTCCGTTGTATAGCTTTTTGGCTCTTTAAAATAAGAGACTAATACTTCATCGATAACTGTTCCCGTTTCTTTAGAAATAATTTGTCCATATTTCATCGTGTAGCCTTTTATTTGTTCTATATTTTCTTTGTGCTTTGGTACAAATATGTTCTCTAAAATAGAAAAACAATCTTTTCCGCTCATACGTACTATACCAATTCCCCCTATTCCTGGGGCTGTTGCTATTGCTACAATCGTATCCATTTTTATCCCTTCCCTTTTAAAAAAGCCAAGGTTTGAAATCTAGTAAATAGAATAATTTCTATTTTTTACTAAAATCCGAACTTTGACTTCCGATTTTTTATTTTATTTATTTAATGCAATTACCACTTTACGATGAGGCTCTTCCCCAATACTATAAGTTCTTACTTTATGGTTTCCTTGTAAACGAGTATGAATAATTTTTCTTTCATACGCACTCATTGGTTCTAAGGTAATCGTTTTTCCTGTTTTGATAACTGTTTTAGAAAGTTTATCTGCTAATGACTCTAATGTTTTCTTTCTTTTTCCTCTATATCCTTCTATATCTAAAATAACATTTACTTTTCCTTGTACATTCTGATTTGCTATACCTGATAAAATAGATTGAAAAGCATTTAATACTTCTCCTCGGTATCCAATTAGGAAATGAATATCTTTTCCTTCTAACTGAACAGTAATATAGGATTCATTTTCTCCTATTTCGAAAATAATTTCATGTTCCTCTAAATCTTGGCAAAATCTAGTTAAAAAAGTAGTAAGATTTGATTTTGCTATTTCCCTTTCTTCCGTAGACAATTTATGCTTTTCTCCCATTCGTCTAAAGGATTCTTTTTCTATTTTTTCTTTTTGCGGTTTTACGTGTTTTTCTTTTATTTCTGCCTTTTCTGTATTTTTTATATTTTCTTTTATGGTTAATTCTACTTTTACAATTCTAGGTTCTAGAATACTAAAAAAGCTTTTTTTCTTTTCTGTTTCTAAAACTTTGATTTCTACCATATTTTTCGTAACATTTAATTTCTTTAGTCCTTTTTCAATCGCTTCTGTAGATGTTTTTCCTTCGGAAATTATACTTTTAGGCATCTTGTTCCTCCTTTTTAGAATCAATATGGTTCAATATAAGTCTTTCTATAATCATCATTACATTATTAACCAACCAATATAAAGCTAGACCTAATGGTGCTACAATGGCAATAGAAATAGACATGATTGGCATAAACCAAGACATTGTCTTATTCATCTGTTGCATTGCCTCTAATTGATTTGGTTCTTCTTCGGATACTTCAGTATCTTCTTTCTTCTTCTTTCCTTTATTACGCATTGATGTTGTTAAACGAATCGATACAAAAGAAGATGCTACATACAACGCTGGAATAATATAAACACGAAAATCATTCAAACTTTGTGTTGGAACCTTACTTAAATCTATTCCTAAAAAGTCCATATTAATAAATACTCTCTCATCTTCTGCACCTTTTTGTTCAATAATTTGTATTTCTGGATAAGCAGATGCTTTTCCATCGTTTTCTTGCTCTATTTGTGTTTGATAATTACTAATAATTTCAGGATCTACTTTTTTCATAAATGTTAATGGACTTCTTACTAAATAAAACACGGCTAAAAATACAATGATTTGTACAATAGAACTTAAGCATCCGCTAAACGGACTCATTTTTTCTTGTTTATATACATCAAGCATTTCTTGATTCATTCGTACTTGGTCATTTTTATATTTTTCTTGAATTTCCTGCATTTTAGCTTGAATCTTAGCAGATTTTTTCATTGTTTTTTGCTGTTTAATAGAAATGGGTAATGTAATTAATTTTAATACAACACAAAATAAAATAATAGCGACACCATAGTTATTGACTAAATTATATAAAAAATTTAGTACATAACCAAATAGATTTGCCAATAATGACATAGTTTATCTCCCTTTTTTCTTATTTTTTTAAAGGATCATATCCTCCCTTGGAAAAAGGATTACATTTTATTATTCTTTTAATTCCTAACCCCATTCCTTTTACTATTCCATATTTTTCAATAGCTTGTTTCGTATATTCCGAACAGGTTGGATAAAATTTACACACTACCCCACGTTCACTTAAAAATGGGGAAATATGTTTTTGATAACATTGAATTAAAAAAATAAAAAACTTTCTCACTCTTCACCTTTTTTTATTAATTTCATTTTCTTAAAAATGGTATCCATATCTTGGTAAATGGTAGCAAAGCTTGCTTCTTCTATCTTTACCCTCTTATTCCACAAAAAAACAATAGAATATCCTTTTGCTAAGTTTTTTTCCATTTTTCGATAGCTCTCTCTTACCAATCGTTTGACACGATTTCTTTGCACAGCTTTTCCGGCTTTTGTTGAAATAGCTATTCCTATTTTATTTTTTGCTAAATTATTTTTTTTCAAAATAATTTCTATTTGTTTTCCAAAATAGGAATTTCCTCTTGATAACACATTTTTAAATTCATAATTTTTTTTTAATGTTTCTAATTTACTCATTTTATTACCTTTAATTGCAAAAAAGGCCATCTTCTGGCCTCACTTTACGGTCTATTAAGCAGTTAATTTTTTTCTACCTTTAGCACGTCTTGCTTTTAATACATTTCTTCCCGCTTTTGTTTGCATTCTTTTACGGAATCCATGTTCTTTCTTTTCTTGTCTATTTTTTGGTTGGAATGTTCTTTTCATTTTGCACCTCCTAAATTTATCTAAACCATATTTGGGTTAATCACATAATAAGCAGTGTTTATTATACCGTACTAAGTAGGTATATGTCAAGTCTTTTCTAATATTTTTTGGTGTTTTGCAGTTTTCAACATTTTTTCCACAAGCTGTTGATAAGTTGGAAAAAATGGACATTTTTCCACTATGTTATCCACATTATACACAGAGTAAAAAAAGTTTTTTTACAAGATATATTGACTCTTGATACCTTTTTTGATATTATAAGAAAATAGTAGGGAATGAAGACTTTTTTGGATTCAAAAAAACAACATTATGAATAAAATATTTCTGTATTTTTACAATTGTATTTCAACAATAGTAAGCAAAAAAAATAGCTGTGGATAATTTTATTTTTAGTTTGTTTGGGAAACGATTATTTGGAAGGAGTAGAGGAATGCAAACAGAGCTGATAGAACTTCTCACAAAAGCAAAAGAACTTTTAAAAAACGAAACAACCAGTATTTCTTATGATACTTGGTTAAAAGAACTAGAAATTCAAAGTGCAGATAATGAAACCATTGTACTTGTTACTGCAACGGATTTTAAGAAAAACACGATAGAATCTCGTTATCATGATTTATTAGTAAATACATTTAAGTTTTTAACCAATAGAGATTGTAATGTTGTTATCTTAAGTAAAGAAAGTAATGAAAAAAACGCTTCCATGGAAAATGGGGAAGAGTTCTTAGAAGAATTTCCTTCTAAAACGATAGAACAACAAGAAGAACCAAGTTATTTTAATACCACGTTAAATCCTAAATACACTTTTGATACTTTTGTTGTTGGAAATAATAACCGTTTTGCACATGCCGCAGCTTTAGCAGTAGCAGAATCTCCAGGAACGGCCTATAATCCACTCTTTTTGTATGGTGGTGTTGGTTTAGGTAAAACACACTTAATGCACGCTATTGGAAATGAAATTGTAAGAAGAAATCATTCTGCAAAAGTCTTATATGTTACTTCAGAGAAATTTACAAACCAATTAATCAATTCTATTAAAGACTTTAAAAATGAGCAATTCCGTAATAAATACAGAAATGTAGATGTATTATTAATTGACGATATTCAATTTATTGCTGGAAAGGAAAGAGTACAGGAAGAATTTTTCCATACCTTTAATAGTTTACATGAGAGTGGAAAACAAGTTATCATTTCTAGTGACCATCCTCCAAAGGAAATAAATCTGTTAGAGGACCGTCTAATTTCTCGTTTTGAATGGGGATTAATTGCAGATATTTCTAATCCAGATTATGAAACACGTTTAGCAATTTTAAGAAAAAAAGCTCAAACCGAAAATATTATTGTGGATGACGATATTTTATCTAATATTGCAACAAAAGTAGAATCCAACATTCGAGAATTAGAGGGAGTATTAAATAAATTAATAGCACATTCTTCTTTAGCACATAGTCCTATTACAATGGAGATGACAGAAAGAGCGATTAATGATATTATTTCTAAAAAAGATAAAGTAATTTCTTCCGAATATATTCAAGAAGTAGTTGCTAAATATTTTAATATTAATAAAAAGGATTTAAAAGGTGCTAAAAGATCTAACGATATTACTTACCCAAGACAAATAGCTATGTATTTATGTAGGGAAGTGGCAGGCCTTTCTTTTCCTAAAATAGGAGAAGATTTTGGAAAAAGAGACCACACAACAGTAATGCATGCTTGTAATAAAATAGAAAATGAATTAAAAGAAAATACCAATACCAAGTTAATTGTGGATAGTGTGAAAAGTATTATCTTAAGTGGAAAATAAACGGAATCTATTTTCGTAAAAAAGATTGAGGCAATTTTCGTAAATTTATGTTTGCAAAAAAAATCGTTTGGTGTCAAAACCTGTAATTCTTCTTACGGAAGAGCGGGATTAGATATACACACCCCCACTGTTAATAAGGTGTAAATAGATTGTTAATAACTCATATTTTATATTTGTAATAATTGTTTTGTGGATAACTATTTTATTTTTCCACTACCTTATCAACATGGACAACCTATACGGAAATACAACTATACACATAGTTTTCCACATTATCCACAAGACCTAATACTATTACTTCTAATACTATTTAATTTATTTAAAAAGAAAGGATGTTAGAAAAAAAATGAAACTCATTTGTGACAAGGATAAAATCCTCAAAGCTATTAATTCCGTAGTAAAAGGAGTAGCTTCTAAAACAACAATGCCTATCTTAGAAGGTATCTTAATTCAAACAAATGAAAATGAAATAAAATTAACTACCTATGATTTAGAAATAGGAATAGAATATATCATGGAAAGTAATGTAATAGAACAAGGTTCTACTGTAGTAAATGCTATCATGTTTAGTGAAATTATTCGCAAATTACCAAATACAGAAATTAGTATTCGTTTAAATGAAAAAAATTTATTGGAAATTGAGTGTGAAGGTTCATTATATAAATTAGCTACTATGAATCCTGACGAATTTCCAGAATTACCAAAAATTGCAGTGGAAAATTCTATTGAAATAGAACAAAACACATTAAAAAATATGATAAGAAAAACAATTTTTGCTGTCAGCAGTGAAGAAAATCGTCCAATTTTTACAGGATGTTTATTTGAAGTAAAAGAAAATAAATTAAATGTAGTAGCAGTTGATGGTTTTCGTTTGGCATGGAAAAGTACTTATTTAACAAGCAAAGTAAATGACTTTAGTGCTGTTATTCCAGGAAGAACATTAAATGAAGTAAATAAAATTATATTAGATTCCTTTGATAAAATAAAAATCGGAATTTCTAAAAATCAAGCGTTATTTGAAATGGATAATTGTAAAATAGTAACAAGAGTATTAGATGGAGAGTTCTTAAATTATGCAAATGTTATTCCTTCTACTTGGGAAACCAGAATTCGAGTAAATAAAAATGCAATGCAAGATTGTTTTGAAAGAATAAGTTTAATTTCTTCTTCTTCTATTGAAAAAGAAAAGAAATATCCAGTAAAAGTATGTGTAGAAATAGGAAAAGTAACAATTTCTTGTACCAATCAAACTGGAGATGCAAAAGAAGAAATGTATGTTACAACAGAAGGAAAGAATTTAGAGGCAGGATTTAATCCAAAATATTTCTTAGATAGTTTTAAGGCTATTGATGATGAAGAAGTTTTTGTGGATTTTGGTTCTAGTATTTCTCCTTGTATTATAAGACCAGTAGAAGAGGGAGGAGACTATATTTATATGGTTCTACCTATCAGAATGAAAGATTAATTGCAAAAAGGAAGGAATATTCACATACGTTATCCACAATTTGGTATCGTTATGTGGAAAAGTAAAAGAAAAAAATGTATATTTCACACATTAAACTTCAGAATTTTAGAAATTACAAAAAATTAAGCTTGGATTTAAATTCCAATATTAACATTTTCTATGGAGACAATGGTCAAGGAAAAACAAATGTAATAGAAGCTGTTTTCTTATGTGGAATGGGAAAATCTTTTCGAACCAATAAAGAGCAAGAGTTAATACGTTTAGAAGAAAACTTTTCTGAGGTAGAAGTAGAGTTTCAAAAAAAAGATAGAGAAGGAGTTATCCGAATTGTATTAGAAAAGAAAAAAGCAATATTTTTAAATGGGGTAAAAATAAAAAAATTAAGTGATTTATTAGGTAAGATAAACCTTGTTATTTTTTCTCCTGACGATTTAGAGATTTTAAAAGAAGGACCAAGTAAAAGAAGACGCTTTTTAGATATGATGATAGGACAATTACGTCCTAATTACATACATTGTTTAAACTTATACCTAAAAACATTAGAACAACGAAATAATTATTTAAAACAAATTAGGTTTGAGTCAAAACAAGAAAATATGTTAGAGATTTGGGATGAAAAATTAGCAGAATATGCAGAAAAAATAGTTGCTTATAGAATAGAATTTATGCAAAAAATAAAGGAAAAATTAAATACAATTCATCAAGACATTACAGAGGAAAAAGAAACATTAGAAATTGAGTATCATACAGATGCAAAAACAAAAGAAGAATTTTTTAGATTATTAAAGCAAAATCATCGATTAGATATGTTAAAAGGGTATACCACCAAAGGAGTTCATCGCGATGATTTTACTATTTTTATTAACGGAAGGCAAGTGAACATATACGGTTCACAGGGGCAGAATAGAACGGTAGTTCTTTCTCTTAAATTAACAGAATTAAAAATTATAGAAGAAGAAATAGGGGAAGAGCCAATTTTATTATTGGATGATTTTATGTCTGAATTGGACGAAAAAAGAAGAAATCGCCTGCTACAAGTAATGAGGAATACACAGGTACTAATTACTTGTACAGATCCTTTGGAGTTAAGAAACGTTTCTTCCAATCTTTTTAAGGTGGAAAATGGAGAAATAAAAAATAAGGAGGCTTTTTGATGTTTTTACATATTGGAAAAGACCAAATTATATCCAATAAATCAATACTTGCTATTTTAGATGTGAGTTCGATAAAAGAAAGTAAAGAATTTATTACTTTAATTCAAAAATTAAAAGAAAATAACGCATTATTTTGGGTAGAAGGAAAAGAAGAAAAAACTTTTATTTTAGTAGAGGATGGAGAAACAAAAGGCTATTTTTCCAATATTTCTTCCGTTTCTTTAGCAAAAAGATTGTAAAAAAAGAAACTTGACTTTCTTTCGTTTAAGAGATAATATGATAAGAGAAAATGAAAAAGAATCTTTCCAAAAAACATGAGGAGGTTGTATCGTGGAAAAATATGAACATAAGTATGGAGCAGAACAAATTCAAGTTTTAGAAGGATTAGAGGCTGTTCGAAAAAGACCAGGAATGTATATAGGTAGTGTTTCCGTAAGAGGATTACATCATTTGGTATATGAAATAGTAGACAATAGTGTAGATGAAGCATTAGCTGGTTATTGTACCGAAATTAATGTAAAAATTGAACCAGGAAATATTATTTGTGTAAAAGATAATGGAAGAGGAATTCCAGTGGAAATCCATCCAAAAACAAAAATTTCTACTGCAGAAACAGTATATACTGTTTTACATGCGGGAGGAAAATTTGGTGGAGATAGTGGATATAAAGTTTCTGGAGGACTTCATGGTGTAGGTGCTTCTGTTGTAAATGCTCTTTCTGAATGGGTAGAAGTCACAATCGAAAGAGATGGTGGTAAATACCAGATGCGTTTTGAAAGAGGAAAAACAGTACAACCTCTAAAAAAGGTAGGAGATTCTGATAACACAGGAACCATGGTACGTTTTTTGGCAGATGATACTATTTTTGAAACGACTAATTATGAGTATGAGACATTAGAAGAGAGAATGCGAGAGATGGCATTCTTAACAAAAGGATTAAAAATTACGATAGAAGATTTACGAGGAGAAGAAGTAAAAAAAGGAGAATTTTACTTTGAAGGTGGTTTAAAATCTTTTGTAGAATTTTTGAATAAGAATAAAGAAAAACTATATCCAACACCTATCTATATTGAGAAAAAAGATGGAGAAGTGCCAACAGAAATTGCTATTCAATATACTTCATCTTATAATGAAAGCATCTATACTTTTGTAAATAATATTAATACCATAGAAGGTGGAACACACTTAGAGGGATTCAAAAGAGCACTTACAAAAGTATTTAATGATTATGCAAGAAGTCATAACATATTAAAAGAAAAAGATTCCAATTTACAAGGAGAAGATATTAGAGAAGGAATAACAGCTGTTATTTCTGTAAAAGTAAAAGAACCTCAATTTGAAGGACAGACCAAAACAAAGTTAGGTAATAGTAATGTAACAGGAATTGTGCAAAGCCTTGTTTCCGAAGCGTTATCTACCTTTTTAGAAGAAAATCCTTCTATTGCTAAAACCATATTAGAAAAATGTATTAGTGCTTCTAGAGCAAGAGAAGCTGCTAGAAAAGCAAGAGAATTAGTAAGAAGAAAAAGCGCTTTAGAAACTACTACATTACCAGGAAAATTAGCAGATTGTAGCGAAAAAGATGCACAAAAATGTGAAGTGTATATCGTAGAGGGAGATTCTGCAGGAGGAAGTGCAAAACAGGGAAGAGACAGACGTTTTCAAGCAATTTTACCACTTTGGGGAAAAATGTTAAATGTAGAAAAATCAAGAGCAGATAAAATTTATAATAACGAAAAATTGCAACCTGTTATTTTAGCAGTAGGTGCAGGAATTGGTTCTGATTTTGACATTACGAAAATACGTTATGGAAAAGTTATTATTATGGCAGATGCCGATGTAGATGGTGCCCATATTCGAACACTATTATTAACTTTCTTTTTCCGTTACATGAGACCATTAATAGAAAATGGAAATGTATATTTAGCACAACCACCACTTTATAAAATATCTAAAAAAGGAATAAAAGATATTTATTGTTACAGTGATGAAGAATTAGAAGAAGCATTAAAAGAGGTAGGAAGAGAAAATACAGGAATTCAAAGATATAAAGGTCTTGGAGAAATGAACCCAGAACAATTGTGGGAAACAACCATGAATCCAGAATCTAGAATTTTAATAAAAGTAACCATGGAAGATGCTAGAAAAGCAGATGAAATATTTACCGTACTCATGGGAGATGATATTGAACCAAGACGTAAGTTTATTGAAGTCAATGCAAAATATGTAAAAAATCTTGATATTTAAAATAATAGCGTGAATAAGTAATTTTATTCACGCTATTATGCTATAAAACTAATATTAATCTAACTCAAACTAATATACCTAATAGTCTAACCTAATAAATATTGCTATTTAAATAAGCTATATACCAAATATATTAATCCTTTGCTCGACTAGAAATACACCACCAATAACTGTATTCATCCCAGAGGGACTAATAACAACCATTTTCTAGTATTAAAAAAATAGAGGAAGAACTTTTAAAAAATACTAGACTAAGATATAAATCTAATCTTAACTAAAGCATATTACCCATATTAGAACCATATATAATAAGAAAAAACGTTATAGAAAAATGATAAAAAGAAACAGGAGATATAGCTTTTCTACGAATAATATACTCACAACTCCGACATATTAAAATCTATAAAAATAAACCCTAATACATCTTTGCTCGAATCTTAAAAGACCAATACAGATCTAATAAAATTCTTCGTTTAACTAATATTAATCTTATGAGAATAGTATGGATTGTTTTTAAAAATTTATACTGTTTTTTTTTTGTCACTTTTTTCCAAATTTTGCTCTTCATAATTTTATAATAAATTCATAAAATAAAAAAAGGAGATGATTTTTTGGAAAAGAAAATTATAAAATTAAACCAAGAATATACTTCACGTGTTCTAACAAATGACATTCTTTTTTTACAATACGAATTTCCGGAATTAGAAGTAGGGAGGATAGGAACAAGTTTATTAGGAGAAAATATTCCTTTTTTAAAGTTAGGAAAAGGACAGTATAAAGTAATGATAAATGCTTCCCATCATGCAAACGAATGGATGACCAGTCTTATTGTGATGCTTTTTGTAGAAAAATATCTATGGTTACATAAGCAAAAAAAGAATTATAAAACTTATGACTGTAATGATATTTGGAATAAAACTAGTTTATATATTGTACCAATGGTAAACCCAGATGGAGTAAACTTATCTTTACAAGAAAATAGAGTATTACATGAAATGGAATATTGTAAATTATGGGAAAATAAGGGAAAAGATTTTTTTAAAAGATGGAAAGCAAATATTAGAGGTGTAGATTTAAATTTGAATTATCCAGCTGGATGGGAAATAGCTAGAAAAAATAAAGAAAAAAAAGGTGTTACTAAACCAGGACCAAGAGATTATGTTGGACCAAATCCACTTTCCGAAAAAGAAACCATTGCAATGTATCAATTTACAAAAATACATTCTTTTGATTTAACAATTTCTTTGCATTCACAAGGAAAAGAGATTTATGGAAATGGTAAAAAAAACGCAAAAGCAAAGAAACTAGCAAAATTATTTGAAACAGTTAGTGGATATCATTATACGGAACCAGAATATGCATCTTCTTTTGCTGGATACAAAGATTGGTTTGTTAGTACCTATTCTAAACCAGGTTTTACAATTGAAATTGGAAAAGGAGAGGAAGGAGTATGTTTACCTTTGGAGCAAGCAAAAGAAATTTATGAAGAAATAGAAGAGATATTTTTTATTGCATTAGATGAAGTGGATGAAGCTTAAAACGCTTGAAAAAACAACGTTTTGTCGAATTTTGTCATACGATTCTTTAAAAAAAGTCTTGACAAAATTTTCCAAAATGTGTACAATAAAAACAGAAAGTAAAAGGAAAGGAGAAAAAGTGAAAAAGGAAAACCAAGCTTCAGTTCAAGAATGGTTGCCTTTTGAAAAAATATTAAACAATGGAGTTATCAAAATAAATAGTACAACTTATCTACGAATGATAAAGATAATTCCTATCAATTATCAATTAAAATCAGAGTTAGAAAAAGAGGCAATTTTAAATTCGTATCGTATTTTTTTAAAAACATGTAATTGTAATCTGCAGATTATTATTCAAAACACAAGACCTAATATTTTTCAATTTATATCTAAGATTCCCCCAAAAGAAAAAGATCCAATTATTGTATCGTATATTAAAGAATATCAACAATATATACAAAATTTTCATCAAAAGCGTAAATTATGTCATAAAAATTTTTATCTTATTCTAAAAAATAGTAATACCGTTAATACTATTTCCGAAAATAAAAGATTAGAGGAATTAACAGAAAGTTACTATAAAATAAAAGAATCGTTATCCAGATGCGGTAATTTTGTAGAATTAATAGAAACAAAACAAGAAATTTTAGATATTATAACATCTTTTTTTCATCCTATAGAGTATCATATTAAAGAAGGTGAAGAAAATATTTAATAAAAAAAAGAAAATAAAAAACAGAAAAAGAGAAACATTTCAAGAAGGTATTTATGAAGATAAAGATAAAATAAGCCCTTCTTATATTAATACAACAAATCCAAGATATCTTGAAATAGATGGATTGTATTACTTTTCTTTTTTAGTAACAAATTATTATCACGAATATGAAACCTTATTATTAGAAGACATTATAGAATTAAATAGTAATATTATTTTTTCTATGTATTATGAAAAACAAGATACGTATCAATCTATTCGCGATTTAACCTATTATATTGGAAATAATAGTGTCGATTTAAAAGAAAAACCAAATAATATACAAGATAAAGAAATTGTGGCACTTACTTATCAAGATGCACAATATATCCGAAAAGAATTACAATTGAACAATGAAGAACTTTATTTTTTCTCATTTTATTTAACGTTTTATGTGGAAAATAAACAAGAATTAGAATACCAGGCAAATAAAATAGAAGGAATATTACAAGGAAAAGGAATTCAAGTAAAAAGAGCCTATTTTAGGCAAGAACAAGTTTTTAAAGCAATATTACCATTTTTTCAAAATAAGATGGAAATTCGAAATGTCAGTAAAAGAAATATTTTAACAACAGGACTAACTGCAACTTATCCTTTTATTTCTTCTTCTGTACTAGATAAAAATGGCATTTTTATTGGGACAAATATTTATAATAATTCTTTAGTATTTATTGATAAATATGATAACAATCAATATAAAAATGCAAATGTTTGTATTTTTGGAACTAGTGGAGCAGGAAAATCTTTTTACACCAAATTATGTATTCTTCGTTATCGCTTAATGGGAATAGAACAATATGTTATCGATTCCGAAAAGGAATATATTACACTATGCCATAATTTAAATGGAGTTGTAGTAAAAATACGGTCCTGGGTCTAATACATACATTAATATTTTAGACATAAGAGAAGGAAGTAAAGAGGAAGGACAAGGATATTTAGCCACCAAAATTCAAAAATTAATGGGATTTTTTCAGCTTGTTTTTGGAGAAATAAAAGAAGAAGAAAAAGCAATTTTAGAAGAAAAAATAATTCAATGCTATCAAAAAAAAGGTATTACATTGGAAGATAGAACATTATATCAGACAATAAAAAAAAAGCAAAAACAAGAAGTTGTTTTCAAAACAGGGAAGCAAATGCCCATTCTAGAAGATTTATATTACATTTTACAACAAGATGCTAGGACACAAATTTTTTCTGTTAAATTATTTCCCTTTGTAAAAGGTTCTTTAAATTTTTTTAATCATCCTACCAATATTTCATTAGATAATTTATTAGTTGTGGCAGATATATCAGATCTAGGAGAAAAATATCTACCCTATGGGATGTTTTTGTTTTCGGACATCTTTTGGGATAGAATCAAGAATAACAAAAAAAATAAAAAATCTATATACTTAGATGAAATATGGAAAATGATAGGTGTAGTCTCTTGTTCAGAGGTCGCTAGCTTTATTCTAACCATTTTTAAAACCATCCGAAAATATAATGGGAGTGCTGTATCTATTACACAAGATATATCCGATTTATTTAGTTTTCAGGAAGGAGCTTACGGAAGAAGCATTTTAAATAATTCTAGTATTAAAACATTTTTTTCATTGGAAGAAGGGGATATAAAGATTTTAAGTAAACAAGTAGAAATATCCACAAAAGAACAAATAGAAATACGAAAATTGAAAAAAGGAGAATGCTTGATGTTAGTAGGAAATAATCACATTTTGACCAAAATTGAATGTAGCAACAAAGAAAAAGAGTTAATAGAAGGAGAGGATGTATATGAAAAAAATAATAACAGCATTAGAAGAAAATGAAATAAGAGAAGAATTAAAGATAAAACTAGGAATACATGCAATACAGTTTGTAGGAAATAATATTGTATATCCAGAAGGGATTATAGAATTGCTAGAAAAAGAAGAACAAGTAGATACTCTTTTACTACAAGATACCATTACCAATAAAAAAGAAATAATACCATTACTAGAAAAAATAAAGCAAAAAAAGCCAAATATTAAAATGATTTTAATATTGAAAAAGAAAGAAGAAATGCTATTAATTTACTTAAAGCAAAATGCAATATCCTATTACTTTGCAAAAGATTCTGCACTTTTAAGAAAATTACAAGAAGAACTACAAGAGAAGCAAGAAGATTCACAAATAGAATTAAAAAAAGAAATTCAAGATTTAAAACAATTATTACTACAAAAAAATCAAAAAAACCTTTTTTCTATGTTGCAACCTTTAAAAGGGAAAATAGGAGACAAAACCAAAACAATACCAGAAAAAAAGAGACACATTATAGGGATAATTGGTCCCTCTGGAGTAGGAAAAAGTGTTATTACGGTGAACTTGGCCAACAGCCTTCAAAAAGAATATTCACGTATTTTAGTCTTAGATTTTGATTTTTTAAATAATTCTTTACATACCATTTATGGAGTGAAAAAATATCCCTCTAAAATAGAACAAAGATTACAAAATAATGTTATTCCCCTTTTTTCTGAAAAAAATGCTAGTCAAAGAATAAAAAAATTAGCCATTCCCATTACCAAAAAAATAGATTTAATTAGTGGTCTTGATATTTTATTTCAAAAAGAAAAGAATAAAATCCCTAGTAAGATACAAGAAATGTTAGTAGGACTACAAAAAGAATATGAAATGATAATTGTGGATACTTCTTGTGAATGTTTTTTTGATATTCACAAAGCAATGTTAGAATGTAGTGATACCAATATATTTGTAACGGATACCAATATTTTAGGAATCAAAAAAGCAAAAAGATTATTAGATATTTATTTGCAACAGTGGAAAATAGAACCCAATAAAATTGGCATATTATTTAATAAAGTAGATGCCTTTTCGATAGAAGAAGGAATTTTAAAAAATATATTTTCGGATTTTAGAATATTAGGAAAAATAAAATATCAAAAAAAATATAATTTATTTATTAATACGAATGCCAAAAATCAAAGTGCAGAAATAAATTTGAAAAAACCGTATACTAAGATAACAAAAAGAATTTTAAAAATAGAAACACCAGAAAAAGAGAATTTTTTTACAGCTTTAAGAAAAAAATGGAAAGAAGCATAAAAGAAAAGATAGATAAGTATTTAAGCAACAAACTATATAGAATGTTTACTTCTCTCTGATAAATTTTGTTCTGTTGCATAAAAATAGTAAGATAACTCCTTAAAACCATATTCGAATCTATTAAGTTTTAATTGTATTTATATTTTTTTCGTTCTATGTAGTTTGTTACTTAAATACTTATCTAAGAAAGGAAATACCAAATATGGAGATAGAAACCGATAAAAGAATAGAAAACACAAAAGAAACAGAACAAAAAGAATTTTTAGATACCACAATAGGAAAAATAGTAGATGCTGGTTTAGATTTTGCTATTTCTACTTTTGTACCAGATTTAATAGAAAAACCAGTAAGTAATTTAAAAGATAAACTATTATCTTGGGATTTTAATAAGGAAAAAGAAACCATAAGTAGCGGTGCACTAGAGCAAACAAAAAAATCAGAAGAAAATAGTGGTAAAGAAGTAGACATAGGAAATGTGGTGACAAATTTAAAAGATTTTCTAAAAGAAGAAAAAACAATTAATTCCTTTTCTAAAATAATAGATGCTGCCATTAAAGAGTTAGTAGATAAGGATAAAATAAGTAGTAATGTTTCTAAAATGGTGAAAGAAGGGAAAAATGCAGTAGTAGAAAAAATAAAAGAAAAAATAGACCATGAATTGGATGGACAAATTGTTTATGTAGAAGAATTAAAAGAGCAAACAGAAAAATGGAAAAATTATTACCAAGAAAAAGATATAAAAAATATGAAAGCAGTATCTAAAAAAATAGATTCTTTAATGAAAGATATTATGCCAATAGATACCATCTTAACAGAAGCAAAACAAATACAAAACTTGCAGCAATTAATAGAAAATAATAATAACCAATTTGATTTATCTAGTACACAATTAGAACTAGCAAAAATGTTGGCATAAACTAAAAAAAACGATTTTTTTCCTTGCATAATTGGTAACGGTTTAGTATAATACAAAGAGAGAAAATATTACGAAAAAGAGGTAAGAAACATGGAAATGCAAGAAGGAAAAATTATTGAAAAAGACATTGAAAGCGAGATGAAAAATTCGTATATTGATTATGCAATGAGTGTTATTGTTTCTCGAGCTTTACCAGATGTTAGAGATGGTTTAAAACCAGTACACAGAAGAATATTATATACCATGTACGAAGATGGTTTAACACCAGATAAACCATACAGAAAATCTGCTACTACCGTTGGAGACGTTTTAGGTAGATATCATCCACATGGAGATAGTTCTGTTTATGATGCAATGGTAAGAATGGCGCAAGATTTTTCACTGCGATACCCCTTAATTGATGGACATGGAAACTTTGGTTCTATTGATGGAGATGGAGCTGCTGCTTACCGTTATACAGAAGCAAGAATGTCTAAACTTGCAGTATCTATGTTAGAGGATATTGAAAAGAATACAGTAGAATTTATGCCAAACTTTGATGATAGATTGCAAGAGCCATCTGTACTTCCAGCAAAAATACCAGCATTATTAGTGAATGGTTCTTCTGGAATTGCCGTAGGTATGGCAACCAATATTCCACCTCATAATTTGACAGAAGTTATTAATGGAATTATCAAAATTATTGATGAAGACCAAGTAACAGATGAAGAATTAATGGGCATTATAAAAGGACCTGATTTCCCAACAGAAGGTATTATTTTAGGAAGAGAAGGAATTAAAGAAGCCTATACGACAGGAAAAGGTAAAATTACAGTAAGAGCAGAAGCAGAAATTGAAGAAATGTCTGGCAACAAACAAAGAATTATTGTAAGATCTTTACCATATCAAGTAAATAAAGCAAAACTAATTGAAACAATTGCAGATTATGTAAAAGAAAAGAAAATAGAAGGAATTTCTGAGTTAAGAGATGAATCTGATAGAGAGCATAAAGTACGTATTGTTATTGAGCTAAAAAGAGATGCAAATGCACAAGTGGTATTAAATAGATTATATAAGTATACACAAATGCAAACAACATTTGGAGCTATCATGCTAGCCCTTGTAAACGGAGAACCAAAAATCTTAACATTACGTCAATGCTTAGAGTATTATATTGACCATAGAAAAGATGTTATTTTAAGAAGAACAAAGTTTGAACTAGATAAGGCAGAAGCAAGAGCTCATATATTAGAAGGATTAAAAATAGCATTAGATAATATTGATGAAGTAATTGCTATTATTCGTTCTTCTTATGATGACCCAAAAGAAAGATTAATGGAACGCTTTGGATTAACAGATATTCAAGCACAAGCTATTTTGGACATGCGTTTAAAAACATTATCTGGTTTGCAAAGAGAAAAAATAGAAGAAGAATACAATGAGTTAATGAAACTAATTGCTCATTTAAAAGAGATTTTGTCTAGCGAAAGATTAGTATTTGAAATTATAAAAGAAGAACTAACAGAAATAAAGAATAAATATGGTGACGAAAGAAAAACAAAGATAATGGCAGCAGAAGGAGAATTTGAAGAAGAAGACTTAATTAAAGAAGAACAATGTGTAGTAGCATTAACACACTTTGGCTATATTAAAAGAATGCCAATTGATACTTATAAGAGTCAAAGAAGAGGAGGAAAAGGCATTACAGGTATTTCTACCAGAGAAGATGATTTTGTAAAACAAATCTTTACAGCTTCTACGCATGATACTATTTTATTCTTTACCAATAAAGGTAAATTATATAGGTTAAAAGGATACGAAATACCAGAAGCGGGAAGAACAGCAAAAGGAACAGCAATTGTTAATTTATTAAGTCTAGATAATGGCGAAAAAGTATCTGCTGTTATTCCAATAGGTGTTTTTGCAGATGAAAAATATTTATTAATGGCAACTAAAAATGGACTTATTAAGAAAACGGCATTAAAAGAATATGATACGGTTCGTAAATCTGGATTACAAGCAATTACTCTAAAAGAAGATGATGAATTAATAGGAGTAAGATTAACCGATGGGCAAGATAATGTTGTGCTAGTAACCAAAAAGGGAATGAGCATTACCTTTAGTGAAAAAGATGTAAGACCAATTGGAAGAGTAGCACAAGGAGTAATGGGAATCCGATTAGATAAAGACGATGCTGTTATTGGAATGGAATCTATTATTTCAGGAAGCAATGCTACATTACTTGCTATTACAGAAAATGGATTTGGAAAAAGAACAGAACTAGAAGAATATAGAGTGCAAATCCGAGGCGGAAAAGGAGTTACCACCTATAAAGTAACGCCAAAAACCGGTAATATCGTAGGGATTCGCATTGCTAACGAGGAAGATGATGTAATGCTTATTACCGATACAGGAACCATTATTCGACTAAATGTAAAAGATATTAGTGTATTAGGAAGAGTGACACAAGGAGTTACACTGATGAGAACCAATGATGGAGGAAAAGTAGTAAGTATAGAAATTATTGCACCAGACAATGTAGAAGAATAAGAAAAAAGTGGCAAATTAGCCACTTTTTTTCTGCAGACAAGGTTTTATTATTTTTTCTGAAAACGAATGTCTTCTCCAAAAAATCTACAAATATTATAATGTTCTACTAAACGAGAAACAATTCTTTCGTCATAGGTTTTAAATAATGCAGTAATATTTAAATTAGTAGAAATAATAGTTTTAGTAATTTTTTGTTCTTGATGTAGTAATCGAGTATTAATAATTTCATATAAATCCGCAAATTTTAAATCGTTTCTATATTCTGTTCCTAAGTCATCTATAATGAGTAAATTAGCATTTAGGATGTGCTCCATGGTGTTGTTATGTGTTTTTCCAAATTTATCATCTAAGATGGAATCAAACATAACAGGAGCAGTTTGATATAAAACGGTTTTTCTTTTTGCTAATATTTCTCCTGCAATGCAGTTAGAAAGAAATGTTTTTCCAAGTCCCGTATTACCTACAAACAATAAATTTTTTTCGGAAGGGTCATCAAAATTTTGAATAAATTTTTCACAAATGCCTTTAATAATTTGTATGTTATCTCTTGGAGAGATAGAGGCAGAATACTTTTCCGTATCTACTTTATCAGAGTAGTAAAGAAGGTTAAAATTCTCAAAATTTTCTTTTTGTATGTTAGTAATATTGGATTTATTATATTGTGTATTTAGTAGTTTTTGCGTTAAACATGAACACATTACGGTTCCGTTACTTTCCTTCGTATAACCGGTATCTTCACAGATAGGGCAATCAAAAACAGGAAGTAAATCTTTTTCGGATAATTGCAATGAAGCAAGTAATTGCTGTTTTTCTGTTTTTAGTTGTTGTATTTTCTGGTTTAATTCTTGTATTTTTTGTAAATGTGTTGTTTTATCTGAATTTGCAATAGATTGAACGGTTGTAATTCCGAGCTTTTTTAATGTGTCTTCAATTTCTTGTAACCTAGGACATTTTGCATATATTTCTTGCTTTTTCTGTTCTAATGCTAATTCTCTGCGGAATCTTTTTTCTTCATATTCTTTTAAAATGGATTTCAATTCTGTGTTTTGCATGATTCCTCCTTTTTAAGATGGATTAGAAAGATTGGCGTATAGATTTTCTAAATTGTCATAATTTCTCTGTTCATAATGCTGATATCCGGTTTTCTTTTCTAATTCTTTTATATTTTTATTTTTTTGTTTCATTTCTGCAATAAATTGTTGTATTTCTGAAACTGTTGTAAATCCTCTATCATGCCAATCGGAAATAAGTTTATCTAGATAGTCAAAATTTGGATTGGCTTTAGAAGTTGTCTTTTTTAAAGCAATTTCAATAATATCTAGGCTATATCCATAGTCAACAGACCATTTTTCAATATAGGCTTCTTCGTATTGTGTTAGAGCCCTAGTATATCCAAGTTTTTTAGCAATTGCTTTTTTCATTACATTTAGCTTTTCTTGCTTTTCGTAATATAAATCTAGGTCATTAAAAGTTTTAATATTATTTTTAGACCAAGCATCTGCTACCGTTTGAATATAATTTCGATGAAGGGCAGAACGATTAAAACAATATTGAAAAAGAGCAATCATTACTTGTTCGTCAAATCCATATTTCTTAAACCATAAATCAATATCACTATACCAAGAAGGAGACATGACTCCTTGGAAAAACTGATTATTAATATTTTCAATTGCTTTTGCACGGTATTTATTTTTAGATACTTTTTGGGTTTCTTCTGGTGAAGACGTAATTTTAGGCGAATACAGTTTATGCAATTCTAGTTCTTGGATGTTATTTACAATATAACCAGCATTTTTTTTGGTAAAAACACCTAACTCTTCCCAATATTTGATAGCATCTTGAATACCCTTTAAAGGGATTGCTAAGGTTTTAGAAACATCGTTTAACTTAATTTCTTTATTGTACTTGGACAGGAAAAGAAAATAAAGATACACTTTAATGGCATCTCCACTTGCAGCAGAAAGGTATTCTGTAAAAAATACATCTGGTAATTCTGTATTAGAAAATAGTAAGATGAGGTCATTTTTCTCTAGTTTCATTTTTTTCTTCTCCTTTTTTAATATCATATCGATTATATCATTTTATCAAAAGATTTACAATCAAGAGAAAGAAGAAAAATAGAAGAAAGAGAAAAAGAATGTATTAATAAGTTGGAAAGAAGCGTATTTTGGACTTTTTTAAGGATTAGCGATATAAATATATTTTTCTTTTTCGATAGAAAGAAATAAGATAAGAAAGCACAGAAAGAATCGTTTCATCGGCAAATCCAAAAATACTAAATAACAGTAAAGGAAACGAAAGAAAGATAAGGATAAACAGTTTAGTTTGAAAAGAAAAAGGAAACAGTTGTAATATACCAAAAAGAAGAAGAATCCAACAAAGATTAAAAAGAGCAGTAGTATAATCTAAAAAACCAAATAACTTAAAACGGGTAGTATAGTTTTTAGGAAAAATAAATTTCATAGTTGGCCTCCAAGCAATTATTTTTTAAAAAAAGAGGAAAAGGTATCCACAGATTGAGAAATAGTTGTGGATAACCCACCTAATAATTCACGAACAATGGAATTTGCGCGAATTAAAACATATAAAGAACCAATATAGATAAATTGGGAAAGAATATCACTACTTTTATAAGAGGTTGATAAAATAATAAGTAAAGCAAGTGCTACTAAAACCTGAATAGAAAGCAAAGAGAGCACAGAGCGAAACCAGGTTTTAAAAAACCAAGAAGTAGAATGGTTTAATAATGTGGCAATAGCAAAAGGAGAAAACAAAAGTAAAATTTTAAGTAAAACATAACGGAAAGAATAAGAAAATACTAGATTTAATAAACTAACAGAGATAAATCCTTTTAAAAGGCCGTCAAAAGAAAAAATATTAAAATCCGAATCACCAACATAAATGGTGGAATTTAATTCTGTAATTAATTCGGCAAAACAAATATTTTTATGGAATAGTAATTCTCCTAATTCACGAATAGCAGAAGAAAGGAAAGAAATGAAGGTTACCAATTGCTCACATAGAAAAAAGGAAAAATGAATTGCAATACCAATAAACAATAACTTAAATAAAAATTGATACGGATTTTCAATAGGAAGATAGGTGAAATGTGAAAGTAAAAGACGAAAAAGGTAATATAAAACAAAACCAAGTAAAAAAGCATCTACAATATATAACATGCCATTTCCGATAGAAGTTCCAAAAATAGATTCAAATGTAGAATCTTTTAGAAAATCAGCATCTAAAAATGTAATATCATCTAATATTGTATATACGTTATTATCAATAGAAGAAAATAAACTTTCTAATAACGAATTTATTGTTTGAAAAATTACTTCGGTTACATTTACGTTAGAGCTCAAATAGCATCACATCCTATTTTACTAGTGCTTTAATAGCTGCCAATACAAGGTCTGTTCCTAGTACAAAAGCGTAACAAAATAAAGCACTTTTTACTAATTTTTTTCCTGTTCGAATACGTTCTTCATCCCCAAAGCTAAATTTTTGGATAAATAAACCGGTAACAACAGCAACAGCTGCAGCAGGAGTGGAAATAGTAAGTAGCCATTTTTCAATATCCTCAAAGGCATCTTCTGCTATTTTTACAATTTTAGGAGTTGCCCCATAGGAACAGATAGGAAAAAGAGTAAAACAGAGAAAGAAAAGGCATAAAATAAGAATAATAAAACGAAATTTTTTAGAATGATAAATTGTTTTCATGATAACATCTCCTTTTTAAAATATGGAATTAAATTTAATTTTTGAGGAGGTAGGATTTTATCTCCATCGGATAAAAAGGCAAGACAGGAAAAGGTTTCTAGTTCTTGTGTTAAAAATTTGAAATCATAACAAAAGTCAAGTTCTGTATATTTTGTAAAACCTTCTGAGATATTAGATTTTTTAGAATCCAAAGAAAGTGTCAAATAATTGATATTGGTTTCTTGCGCGTTTTCCGACACATTTTGTGAAACTTTTATCTTTTCTTCTTTTCCTAATTGTTTTTGACAAGATTCAATAGTATATAAATCATCATTGCGAAACCAGAGTTTATTTGTTAAACTTTGTAAAATAACTTCTACAGCAGATTTATCATGTAAGGTGTTTAGTAAAGAAGTGTAACTTTGGGTAGCAACAATATTAATACATTTTGCTTCTCTACTTTGTGAAAAGAATAACGAATCTGTAGTAGTGGCATATTCATGATATTCGTCACAAATAAAAGCGCAAGGACGAAAATCAGTAGACTTATTTTTTAAACGTAACAAAACTTCTGTCTGAAAATCTAGTTTTAAATATGCTGCAATAATTTTAGAAAGATTTTTGTATTCTGCAATATTCATTTGTAATGTAACAATTTTTCCTTTTTCTAATACTTCTTGGAATCCATGAAACGAAATTTCCTCCTGTTTTGGACAGAAAGTTGATAGAATTTCATAGTCGGATACAAAAACATTGGTAATGCGGGTAATTTCAGATTTTAAAATAGAAAGAGTACGAATATCTAAAGAAAAAAATTCTTTTTCAAAAAATTGTAAGGCAGTTAAAAGATCATATTCTTGTGAAGAAGAAAAGGTATGGGATAAAAATAGATTTTTGAGATAACTTACTTTTTCTTGATAATATTCATACGAAGTAATAATTTTATGAATCTCTTCAAAGGTAACGTATTGATGATTATATAATCTACAAAGTTTGATAGCTTCTCTTAGCACTTCTTCGGATTTATCTAACCAATAGTCTTCTGTGTTATTGGGAGAAAATAGGGTTAAAATAGTACGTAAACGATTAGCAAGAATGGCAGGTTTTAAATGTGGCTTATCCAAAGGATTATATTTTATTTTTTTTCCTAAACAAATAATAGACAAATCCTCTAAACGATTACATTCTTTACAATATTGTTTTACCATAGAAGAATAATTTCCTTTTACATCTAAGATAAGTATGGCTAATTTTTGGTCTTTATCGGATGCCTTATAATACAGTAATTGCTTGGTAAAAGGATACATACTACTACTGGTTTTCCCTGTTCCAATAGTTCCCGTAATTAAGATGTTTTGGAATAATGCTTTTTGCGAAAGAAATACAGACTTATTTTCCATATTTTTTCCCAATAGTAATTGCAAAGAAGAATCGGAAATTTCAGTTTCCTCTTTTCCTTTTATTGTTTTAGAAGAACGGGAGAAAAAAATCATAGTTAGCATATGGGAAAGAATCAAAGAAGAAAGAAAATAAGAAATAACAAAAATACATTTTATCCATTTCCAAGCAGTGGGATATTCTTGTACAATATTAAAAGGATGAATGGCAAAAGGAATGATAATGGTAGTAGAATAGAAAATAGGATAAAAAATAGCATATCCAAGAAGGCAGAGTAAGCCAGACAAAAGTAAAGTAATAAGTAATTGTTTTCGCAAAAAGAAACCTCCTAACTAAAACTTTTTAAATGTTAATTTGGAACCTTGTTTTGTTTGAAAAAGAAAAACAGAAAATAGGGTGTAGATAGTATAAAAAACGATAAAAAGATTCAAAATAAGTAGAATAAAAAAGATAATAATTAAAGAAGAAATAAAATCCACCTCGCTTCCATTATTTACCATAATACTACAAAATAAAAATTTTGTCTATACTTTTTTTAAAAAATATGGTAAAATAATAAAACAAATTAAAAAAGATAAGATAAAAAAGGAGGTTACTCAAAATGATAGAAAAAACAATGAAAATAGGAGAATTATTAGAAAAATATCCAGAAAAAGCAGAAATTTTATTAAATGCTGGTATGCATTGTTTAGGATGTCCTGCTTCTAGGGAAGAAACATTAGAAGAAGCATGTGATGTACACGGAATAGAAGTAGAAGAACTAATACAAGAATTAAATGCGTAAGCCAGAAGATTGAAAAACAAAATAGAAGATACTACATTCCATAAAATGTGGTAAAAGATATTTCATTTTTTTAAGGATTTTATGGAATGTAGCTATAAAAATTTCTTAAAACAACAAAAAAAGTGTAAAATTTGCGATTTTTTTAAAAAAGTGGTTGACAAGAAGAAAAAAATATAGTAAAATAATCAAGCAGCCACGGATATGGTGAGATTTTTATGGGCCATTAGCTCAGGTGGTAGAGCACTTGACTTTTAATCAAGTTGTCCGCAGTTCGAGTCTGCGATGGCTCACCAATTTGGCCCCGTGGTCAAGCGGTTAAGACACCGCCCTTTCACGGCGGAGTCATGGGTTCGATTCCCGTCGGGGTCACCAACGCCACTTTAGCTCAGTTGGTAGAGCAACTGACTTGTAATCAGTAGGTCGTCCGTTCAAGTCGGACAAGTGGCTCCAAACTTAAAGCTAGACTTTCAAACAGATTGTCTAGCTTTTTGCTATATAACAAGGACTAAATTACCTTGGGCTGTGCGGTTAGCAAGGCAAACCTGTACATGTGTCGAAACTACTTGTATAGGAAAACTACTATATAAAAAATGATAAAAAGGAAAAAGAAAATGGAAAAATCAAAAGTTGTAATAGTAACAGGTGGTTCTAGAGGAATTGGAGCATGCTTTGTAGAAAGATTAGCAAGAGATGGGTATCAAGTAATTTTAAATTATTATCATTCCGAAAAAGAGGCAAAGGAAATACAAGAAAAACTAAAAGCAGAAAATAAGAATATAGATATTGTAAAAACAGATGTATCTAAAAAAGAAGAGGCAAAGGCGTTGGTAGAATTTGCAATACAAAAATATCAAAAGATAGATGTACTCATTAACAATGCAGGGATAGATAAAATAAGTTTATTTACGGATGTCACAGAAGAAGATTGGAATACCATTCTTGCTACCAATTTAAGCTCAGCCTTTTTTATGAGTCAAGAAGCAAGTCGTTATATGATTTCACAAAAGGAAGGCTCTATTATCAATATTTCTTCTATTTGGGGGATAACAGGAGCTTCTTGTGAAGTGGCATATTCTGTTTCAAAAGCAGGAATGAATGGATTAACAAAGGCACTTGCCAAAGAATTAGGACCAAGTAATATTCGAGTAAATGCTATTGCTCCTGGAATCATTCAAACATCGATGAACGATGGATTAACCAAAGAGGAAATAGGGGCTATTTTAGACGAAATTCCATTACATAGAATAGGAAAAACAGAGGATTTATATCCTTGCTTAAAATGGCTTATAGAAGACAATTATACAACAGGACAAATTATATCCGTAAATGGAGGATGGAACATTTAAAAAAGAAGAAGAGCTAATCTTCTTCTTTTTTAAATAAGGAAACAAAATTAAAATTTTATATTACACATAGTAATAGTTATTAATTTGTTATTTTTCTTTTAAAATTACCCATAATGGTTTTTGGTAAATACGTAATGATTTTATATAAAGCAATACGTATTTTTTTACCCCATAAATAAGATTTTCTTAATCTTCTTGGAGCACCAATATTTGTTTTCTCATCTGCTAATACTAAAGCAGTTTCTATCTTTTCGATTGGGAAAATATAGTTTTGACCTTCATTATTGTCCCATTCATTCTTTTCATTCTTAAAACACAAATTTAAAGTTTCCATCTCACATAATTCAATTTCTGCTTGAAAACCTAAATCTGTTTTTTCCATTTTTATATCATTTAAATTATCCCATTGTAAACCAAATCCATAATGAAGATATACTTCTTCTGAATTATCTTGAAAAAATTTACCTGTATATGAGATTTTAACTTTTGTATTTCCTACGAGTTTATCTGTATTAAAAAATATATTTTTAACCAATTCCATAAAACTTCTCCTCTAATTTATCTTTTGCAGTCTACATTATATTATTAAATAAAAGAATATTCAATAGTTTTTTACAAAAAAGTATAAAATTTTTCAAAACTTCTTTTTATTTATAAATTTTACCAATAATATATAAAGAATCTTTGTCTGTAATCATAATATCTTCTATGCTTTTGTTATCTGCTCTTAAAATAATTTTTCCACCTTTTCTTACAATAAATCTACGAATAAGAATTTTTCCGTTTAATTGGAAAAGGCCAATTTCTTTGCTATTTAATGGAGTATTAAATTCTAAAAATACATAGGAATCTTTATTTAAAAATGGAGACATAGCATCGTCTTGTACTTTAATAGCAATAGCAGAACTTGGAACATCTGGAGGACAATCAATATATCCACCAATAGAGTCGATGGCAAGAACTTTATTATATGCGATGTGATCCATTACGTGATAACTTTCTTGTTCTTCGTTAATTGTTTTATCATAGGTAAACATTAGTTGTTGATAAGGAACACCTAATGCTTTACAAATGCTCTTTAGTGTCTTATGGCTAGGATTTCTTTCTCCTTTTTCAATGTGTGTTAAGTGACCAATGTTGATATCCGTAAGTCTTGCAAGTTCTGTTTTGGTCATACCTTTTTCTTTTCTAACTTTAGAAATCATATCACCTATCATCAAAAAATTACCTCTTTCTTTATTTTTTTCTAATTATATACAAAAAAATCCAATTTGTCTACTAGTAAACAGAAAAAAATTAAAAATAAAATAAAAAACAATAGGAAAAAACAAATAGAGGAAGAAAATAGAAAAAACTATTGACTTGTCTTTTTGCAATATGATATTATATTGACGGAAGGACAAAGGAGGCTTTTATATGTTCCATACAAATTTAAAAAAAGCCAGAAAAGAAAGACATATTACCTTAGAACAATTGTCTAAAATTTCTGGAGTTTCTGTCGGATATTTGTGCCATTTAGAACAAGGTACAAGAAAGAATCCATCCATTGATGTCATGGAAAAAATTGCAAAAGCACTAGAAAAAGATATAACAGAGTTATTCTTTTCCAAAAAATAATTGCTAGCCCTCTCTACCTGGTGCTGTAGGATAAAGGAAAAAACATTTTTAATCAGAGAAAAAACATTGTAAAAGTATAGTAAATATGATAGGATAGGAATAGAAAATAAAAGTCCTAAGGAGAGGAAAAAATGAAAGAAGAAAATCAAGAGAAAAAGGATATTAAAAAAAATAAAATAGGAGCTGTTATTTTATTTTTTACTGCTATTTTTGTTCTTTTTTTAATCTTTTCTACCATATTTGCTTTATTAAATATGGGAAATAGCAATATCATTAGTGGTATTCACATTCATGGAATAGATGTATCTGGACTTAGTAAAGAAGAAGCCATAGAGCTTTTACAAAATCGATTACAAGAAAAAATAGATGGAAGTATTACACTAGAATACGAAGAATATAAAACACAAATAACGCCAAATCAATTTGAAGCATATTTTCCAATAGAAGAAGCCGTAAATCAAGCACTAGCTATTGGAAGAACAGGAAATATCCTGACCAATAATTATACTATTTTAGGGGTACTTATTGGGAAAAAGGATATTCCTTGTATGGTAGAATATAAGGAAGATATTTTAGATAAAATGTTAGAAGATATTAGTATCAAACTTCCAGGAGCAATGGTGGAAAGTAGCTACTATACGGAGGAAAATAACCTTATTATTACAAAAGGAAAAACAGGAGTAAGAGCCAATAAAGAAAAATTAAAAGAGGCTATTTTACAAAGCATTAATAACTTAGAAGAAAAAGCATATCTACTTAAAATTCCAGTACAAGAAGAAAGCCCACAGGAAATTGACATAGAAACTATTCATGACGAAATTTATAAGCAACCAATTAATGCATATATTGTAGAAGAACCTTTAGAAGTGCATCCACATGTGGAAGGTATTGATTTTGCTATTTCGCTAGAAGAAGCAAAAGAATTATTAAAAACAGAGCAAGAAGAATATGTGATTCCCCTTACTACTATTACGCCAGAAGTAACAACAAACGATTTAGGAGAAAGAGCATTTCCAGAAGTATTAGGGTCTTTTATGACCAAATATGATCCAGGTAATGAAAATAGAAGTACCAATTTAAAATTGGCAGCAGAAAAAATTAATGGAACAGTTTTACTACCAGGAGAAACTTTTTCCTATAATAAAGTAGTAGGAGAAAGAACAATAGAAGCAGGTTACAAAGAAGCAGCTATTTATCAAGGAGGAGAAGTGGTAGATGGCTTAGGAGGAGGAATTTGCCAATTATCAACAACGCTATACAATGCTGTATTATATGCCAATTTAGAAATTGTTAGTAGAACCAATCATCACTTTTTAACTAGTTATGCAGACCCAGGAAGAGATGCAACGGTTGCTTATGGCTCTATTGATTTTCAATTTAAAAACTCTAGAAAATACCCAGTAAAAATAATATGTGATGTAGAAGACGGAATTGCTAATATAGAAATACGAGGAATAAAAGAAGAACAAGAATACGAAGTAGTAATCCAAACAAAAGTAGATTCTTCTATTCCATTTACCACGAAATATATCGAAGATCCTACTTTGCCAGCAGGCACAGAAGAGGTAAAACAAGTAGGAATGAATGGATGTACCAGTGAAGCATATCGTATTTTAAAGAAAAATGGTGCGGTAGTATCAGAAGAATTACTTTCAAAAGATACCTATAATGCAATGACGCGTATTGTAAGAAAAGGTACAAAATAAAACCAAAAGAACCATTCGGATAATCTGCAAGTAAGATATCTGAATGGTTCCCAAATTATCCTTAAGAAGTAACTAAAAAGTCCGGAAAGTAAAGAAAAATTTAGTAAAAATATTGACAAGAGAGAAGAATCCGTATTATAATTATTTTTAGATTGCATGTATACATTGTTTTATGCGCCATTAGCTCAGTTGGTAGAGCAGTTGACTCTTAATCAAATGGTCGGAGGTTCGAATCCTCTATGGCGCACCAATTTACAAAGATGTTAGATACAAATTTTCTCTTAGGTTGTATCTAACATCTTTTTTTAAGATACTTTTTGGTATGAGGAGAGTAAAAGTGAAAGAAATTGTAAAAAAATATGAAAAACCGCTATATGAATACTTATATCAAATAACCCAAAATAAGGAATTATCCGAATATGTTATGAGGCGAACAATAGAAAAAGCCATCCGAACCATAAATAAAATACCAGACAATACTAGTGTGTATGCTTGGTTTCTTCAAATTGCAAACAACGTATTGTTACAGCAAACAGGAAAAAAAGAATGGTTAACGATGAACACGAATGTGGTAACAACCCAAAACCTTTCAAAAGAAGAACAACAAGAAATAGAAAAGCTAAAAGAATATAAAAAGAAGCTACAAAAAAGAAACAAAATCTTTGCTTTAGTAGTAACGGTTGTATTTATACTTCTGTTACTGTTTGCAATAGCATACTTACCTAAAAAAGCAATATTAGAAGCAGTTTGCTTTCAAATAGAAGGCATACAAAACACCTATACCGTATCCTTATGGCAAACAGAGATGACAACGGCTTCTTCAGAGGAATTAGTCTATCAAGAAATGGAGGATATTAGAGAAAAAATAAAATCTTGTCTAACCAATCCAATGTATGTTATATCGTTACCAGTAAGAGAAGATACTTATTTGCAACAGTCCTGTTATGTAGTTCAATTTCCTAATGATGCCAAACAAGAGCAAGAATTGTGGATAGAAAAAGAAATTATGCTTCCAATTCGTAACATAGATAATAACCAAGAAAGAACCTATATTATACAAAAGAAAAATTAAAAGAAGCGGTAAAAAGAGAGGAAAAAAATGAAAAAAGTAATTTATCTATTAGGAATGTTATTTTTAATACTAATTATTCTTTTAAATGTTATCGTTACATCCACATTAGACCGTTCCGAACATATTACTATGAAGGTCAATACGGTGTGGTATATTGTAGGACTTATATTAGCAAGTGCTACGATGTATAGTGTTTGCTATGGAATACAAAAACGTTTTTCTTCGGCAAACTATGTTTTTATGAAGAAATATGTAAAAATAGGATGTATCATTTGTTATAGTATCCTGTGCATAGGATGGGTAATCTTAGTAAATCCAAGAGTAGTAGGAGATTCTGCTCATGTTGCTGCTATAGCACAGTTAATCAATAGGGGAGATACTGCCACCGAGATATTACAAGGACAAACATATGCCAATATACCAATTAGCGAATATATGCAAGCATATCCACAACAAGTAAACTTGGGCTTTGTATTTAGTCTATTTTTTAAAATTCTTCACTTTGATACAGTAATGGAATTATTAAGGGTCTTTAATGTAATAAGTAATATTGCCATTGTGATAGCGATATTTCTTCTACAAAAACAACTATCCAAACAATATGCTACCAACAGTACTTTATCATGCTTTTGTATAGTAACCTTTTTTTCCATTATCCTGTTAAGTACTTTTGTATATGGAGATATCCCAAGTTTAGCATTATGCTTATTTTCGGTGTATACTATCATGCGATACCAAGAAACCAAAAAAATCTCTTATGCATTTGTAGCAATGTTTCTTATTTCCTTTGCGTGCATGCTTCGTATGAATAGTTTTATTTTTGTAATTGCAATAGCCATATACCTAGGACTAGCCATTTGGAAAGAAAGAAAAGAAAAAACAAAAAAAGAAACAATGCTAGCGGTAGGAATTCTTCTGGTTTATAGTGTGGTCGCAATCTTACCCTCTTTACTAGTTCCAACCTTTTTTTTAAATAAGTATCATCTAAAAACTGGGGAAACCTATCCTGTAGAAAGCTATTTGTTAATGGCAATGGAACCATCACCTAGAGCAAATGGTTGGTATCATGAAGAGATTGCTTCTTATGCATTAAAAAACATAGAAACAGCACCAAAAGAATATCAAGAGAAAATAAAAGAAAGAATTTTCTATTTTATACAAAATCCAGATGATGCTTGCTGGTTTTATCTTTCCAAAATAGCTTCCATGTGGACCGAAAATACCTACTCCGCTGTACAAAATAATATTGTAAAAGATGATTATTCCTTAGAAGCAATTACTAATCCACTTACCTTTTATCAAAAAGCGATGTTACTTCTCATTTGTGTTAGTAGTGTTTTGGGACTAATACGCTATCGTAAAAACTTATCTTTAGAAGTAATCCTATTACTTACCATTTTTGTTGGAGGATTTACATTTCACTTGCTATGGGAAGCAAAATCAAGATATATTATTCCTTATATAGTAGTTCTCATTCCACTAGCTTCTCTTTATATGCCTAAAAGAGAAAAAATAAAAAATGAAAACATACAACAAAAAGAAAGTAGTAGCATATAATAAAGTAAACAGTTAGGTAATAGGGGTGAAAAAAATGACAATAGAAATTACGGCAGAACTTATTTTTGCAGTAGTAACAGCAGTAGTAACAGCAATAGTAGGCTGGGCAGCTAAAAAATGGCAGTGGCCTACGAAAGAATATATTCCATTTCAAAACCTTGCTATTGGCATCCTTTCTGGTATTTTATTCTTAGTAACAGGATTACAAACCAACATGGTTTCTGCTTTGTTAATAGGATTGGGAGCATCTTTTGGTGTAGCTGGAATGTATGATTTAATGAAATGTAAAAATAAGAACACAAAAGAAAAATGATGCATACAATAAAATAGGAGGAAGGAAAAAAATGAATTTAAGAGAATTTGGCGAATGGGCATTAAACCAAGGACAAGTGGCAAACCCGCCACCAAATTATAAATACGCAGGCGAATGTGTTAGTCTAATACAACAATATTTGTATCAAGTGTTTGGTATTCCTTTTGAAGCACATGGAAATGCCAAAGATTGGGCAAATAACGTTCCAAAAGAATTTAACAAACTATCTGCTACTACAGGATTAGAAAGAGGAGATATTTTAGTATATGGAGAAAATTACCGGAGGTGGTTATGGTCATATGGGAATTATTGATTGTAATTGGCAGTTTTTAGACCAAAATGGAACCAAACCATCAAAAGTAGCTTATGCAAGTAAGCCGTTTTCTGGATATAAATGTATTTTGCGATATAAAGGAACAGTAGATATAGGAGAAGAAGCAGAATATAAGACTGGCAGATATGTGGTAAACACAGAGGTATTAACGGTAAGAAAAACACCAGAAATTCTAGAAAATAACTGGCTTAAGTATGAAGAACTAACAGACAATGCGAAAAGACAAGTGGCAGAACTTAATCCAAATAAACCAAATGGATTGGTAAAAGGGGTAGAATGTGATATTTCTGAAGTACAAGGCAGTTGGGGAAAAGCTCCAAGTGGTTGGATTTCTTTAGTTTATTGTACCAAACAAAACTAGCAATGCAAACCGCATTGCTAGTTTCATTTGGCTTAGAATAGGGAAATACCTAAAGCATTTTTGGCTCTTGTTTCCTTAGAAGCATTGGTTTGGATAAAACCTAATGCTTTCATTTTGTTTTCCAAGAACCACAGAGAAAGTTCTTCTCCTTGCTTTAATTCACACTCTATCATTATGCCAGAACTCGATTTTCCTTGATAATAATAGTTAGAAAAATCGCAAGAAATTTCTACAAGGCTATCTAGTATTTCGATAGGATACTGATAGCGGTTGGTTACAATTTGTATTCCAGCTACTAAGCGAAGCGGAGTGTCTATTTTAATCTTTTGCGATTCTAATAACAAAGTAATATGTTCTAGTAGTTCTTCTAGTCCAGAACAATTTTCGTATTTGTATTCGTATCGCTTGGTAATAGAAGTTCCGTCGTCCACAGGGACTTTGACATAGTAGCAGTTTTCGGTTTGTGTTTTCCGGTGACGTACCGCAATATTGGGAATAATCGTTTCCCCAGCAAACAATACATAGTATTGGTCTTCATTTTGTATTTGATGAATAGCATAAATATTTTGTACCGCAGGTTGCATAGAAGAAAGTAGTTCTTTCATAATCTCTTGGCAGGTATTCCAAGTGTTAGGAGAAGCAGGAGAAGAAAGTAACATATTGCCATCCGAAAGAATAAACTTTTTTTCAATCTCAATAGGATTATCCATAAAGAGTTTGGTTAAAAAAGAAACTTCTTGTGGCGTTAAGGTGATTGCTTCTTCTAAGTCTACCATAACAAAATACACACCAAGGGACATAGCTCTAATTTTGGAACTTACTTCCATAATATCTTTTACCAATCCATTGGAATCTTTAATATAAATTTTATGCTTTTTAGGATCATAAATGTGAATTTCTTTTTCAAGAGTTTGCACTACATCTTTGGATGTAATGGAGCGTAAACGCCGTAGAAAATGCTCGTAAGAGGATTGGTCTTCAAACTTACGGAAAAGAATTTGGCTACGGTTTCCTTCTAGGATGATTTGTGCATAACGATAAGCAGGAGTGTTCCTATATTTAGGATTCCGTAAAGTCTGCATTAAATCAGCAAGTATTTCGCACTGTGTGATAGAACAAACTTGCTCTTCTGTGAAGTTCCTTTCTTGCATATATTTTCTAAGAACAATTTCTACTAAAATAGCATCTTCTTCATAGATAATATATCGATATTCATCAAATCGATGCAGTAAGAAATCTTCAATAAGAGGAACAGCCTCTTTTTCAAAACCCAAGGTAGGAGCATCGTTTAACAAAACAATGGTAATATAGCGGAAAATATCAGTAAAACAGATGCTTTTACCATATACCATGTAATGGTCTGTCATAATATACTCCATCCTATCACAATCGATAGCACCAGCAAGAAGACTTTTAAAGATAAACAATATATCAAGTTCTCCTTTTTCTTCTGCCTTATAACCATTTGCTTTTAAAGACTGATTTTGCAATAAAACTTGTACTGTTGGAGAAACAATATCATAGCCAAAAATAGTATTAATGGCAGCGGAATTGTTTTGTAATATCTCAATAGTACGCTGTTCATGCGATTTTATTTCTTTGTCTTCGATACTGTGGGAAAAAGGCAAATGCCCAATATCATGCGATAAAGCAGCAAACTCTAAAATCTCCCGATCTTTTGTAGAAATAGAAAAGTAGCGGGAAAATTTCTTTTCACAAGTATCTAATAATTTTTCTGTTAAATACATAACACCAATAGAATGCATGAGCCTATTGTGATTTGCATTTAAGAACTTTTTTCCAAGAAACAAACTACCAAGTTGATTTTTAAATAGCATCTCTCGGAAAAAAGGTAGCTCTAAAACTTGTGCAAATTTGGGCTTAAGGGTAATAGTACCTAATGTTGGGTGGATTACTGTCCGAGAATTTCTTTGTAACATGAAATTTCCTCCTTTAAAAAATAATGGACAATACTATTATAACACAGAATACAATAAAGAAAAAGTAGGCTTTTAACAATAACTTGCGTAATACCTTTGCTTGCGGTATAATAGTAAAAAATAAAATAAGAGGGCGATACTGATGATAAAAATGTATTGTACAGATATGAATACCAATCAAACAAGTGAGGTAAGTACTATTACTAGGGGGACTTGGATTAATATGGTAGCTCCTACAGAAGAAGAAATTGCTTCTGTTTGTGAGCAGTTACAAATTAAGGAAGATTTTATTCGTTATCCTTTGGACTATGAAGAAAAAGCAAGAATTGACGTAGAAGAAGAGGATAATACAACACTTTTTATTGTAGATGTACCTATTTTAGAAAGAACCAATAATACAGAAATGTATACTACTATGCCACTGGGGATGATTGTAGTAAGAGATGACTATTTTATTACTGTTTCTCTTGCACATAATAGAGTGGTAGAACATTTTGAAAAAAATAAGATGAAAAACTTTGCAACTTTTAAAAAAACAAGATTTATTTTACAAATCTTATATCAAAATGCCTCTTTATTTTTAAATTTGTTAAAACAAATTAACAAAGAAACAGAAATTGCAGAATCTACCTTAAAAAACTCTATGAAGAACAAGGAATTGTTAAAACTTTTAACATTGGAAAAAAGCTTGGTATACTTTACCACTTCGCTTCGTTCTAACGAATTAGTTATGGAAAAAACCATGCGTGGTAGAATTATTAAGCTTTACGATGAGGATGAAGATATTTTGGAAGATGCGATTATAGAGAATAAACAGGCAATAGAAATGAGTAAAATTTATAGTGATATTTTAAATGGAACCATGGATGCCTATGCTTCTATTATTTCCAATAACTTAAATGGTGTTATGAAATTTTTAACCGCTATTACTATTGTTATTTCTATTCCTACTCTTATTGCATCCTTTTGGGGAATGAATGTACCGGTTCCAATGCAACATAACCCATATGGTTTTGGAATGATATTATGTGTATCCCTAATTATTAGTATAGTAGCTTTACACTGGCTTAATAAAAAGGGAATGATGCGTTAAAAAAAGAACCGTAACTTAGGATACGGTTCTTTTTAGCTCTTCATAACGTTTAATTTTATTGGTAGTGGTTTTAATAAGTGGTTCTGTTGTTAAAGTAATATCACGAATATATTTATAAAGTGGTAAATTTTTATTAATCTGTTTAATATGACGAAGAATAAGTTCGCGCTTATCTTCTTCTGTCATACTACCATAGGTTTGACTTAAATATTCTTGATTATACACAATTTTTGCACAAAGTTGGTCAGAAGAATTACGATGCTTGGTAGAATATACAAAAGATTCTAAGATAAGTGGACTATTGTTGATAACAGCTTCTATTTCCTCAGGGAAAACGTTTTTGCCGTTTTTTAATACAATAACACTCTTTTTTCTTCCGGTAATATACAAAAATCCGTCTTGGTCAAAATAGCCTAAGTCTCCTGTATAAAGCCATCCATCTTGCAAAGCACTATCCGTTGCTTCTTTGTTATCGTAATAACCTTCCATGATAGTTGGTCCTTTAATAACAATTTCGCCAACTCCTTCTTCGTCCGGATTTACAATCTTTCCTTCTATTCCTGGTAGTAATTTTCCAATAGAACCAG
>UMJJ01063266.1_pt1 | contig 42219 bp, 45 predicted proteins | sample 1966051 | NCBI WGS metagenome assembly UMJJ01 (sample SAMEA4836147, study PRJEB28245) | human gut metagenome | biome: gut microbiome; material: fecal sample | place: Denmark | collected 2008
GATTAATATTTCTATATAATTGATTATACGAGAGAAATATGAACATCAACTGGTATCCAGGTCATATGGCAAAGGCAAAAAGAGAAATAAAAGAAGACTTAAAGCTTGTAGATATTGCTATCGAATTATTAGATGCAAGATGTCCTCTAGCTAGTCAAAATCCAGATATAAAAGAGATTATTGCAGGAAAAAAGAGAATTATTGTATTAAATAAAGCAGATTTAGCAGAAGATACTATTACAAAAGAATGGATAGAATATTTTAAAAGACAGGGAATCTGTGCGCTTAGCACAGATTCTAACTCCGGTTTTGGGGTAGATAAAGTATTAACAACAGTAGAAGCAAACATGCAAGCCGAGTTAGAAAAAAACGCTGGAAAAGGTAGAGTAGGAAGAACAATCCGTGCTTGTATTATCGGAATTCCTAATGTAGGAAAATCTTCTTTTATTAATCGAATGGCTAAAAAAACAGCAGTAGAAGTTGCCAATAGACCAGGAGTGACCAAGAAAAATAAATGGATTCGCGTAAATAATAAAATAGAATTGTTAGATACTCCAGGAGTATTATGGCCTAAATTAGAATCTAGAGAAACAGCGTTATATCTATCTTTTACAGGAACCATAAAAGAAGAGATACTAGATAAAATAGAAATAGCCTATGAACTTATTCGCTATTTTTTACAAACAGGTAAAGAAGAAGTACTAATAAGTAGGTACGGAATAACCAAAGAGCAAATACAACAAATTAGACAAATGGACGCAGAAGAAAACGAAAAATATTATGCTATCTTTTTAGAAATTGGCAAAAAAAGAGGTGCCATTATCTCTGGTGGAGCCATTGATGAGGAAAAAGTAGCAAGAATGTTATTAGAAGAATTTAAAAATGGAAAATTAGGAAAAATAAGTTTAGAAAGACCACATAAATAAAGAAAGGAAGAAAAAACAATTTGAAAGAATTACTACCACAAAAAGAAGAAGATGTTGTAAACTTAATGTCACCACTTGTATGGGCCTATATAGGAGATGCGGTTTACGAAGTATATATTCGCACCTATCTTATTAATACAACCAAATTAAATGCACATATGTTGCATGTAAAGGCAATTCAATACGTAAAAGCAGGTGCACAAGCCAAAGCACTACAAGCAATATACGAAAAGCTAACAGACAAAGAAAAAGAAATTGTAAGAAGAGCAAGAAACACGAAAAAACATCATGTAGCCAAAAATGCAGAAGTGGTAGATTATGCCTATGCAACTGCTTTCGAAGGACTAATTGGCTACCTATATTTAACCAAACAAGATAGTAGAATACAAGAAATAATAGAATGGATAATAAGGCAAGAAAATTAATGCCTTATTTTTTTGTATAAAAAATAGAATTTGGTAAACACTAAAGAAAAATCAAGAAAGAAAAGAGGAAATGGTATGTATAATTTTAGAACCGATATGGCAATAGAAAGAAGAGATTTGTATCAAAAGGCAAACAAAGTAAAAGAAACGCCAGGAATACAGGTGTCACAAGAGCAAGTAAACAAAGATATTTCTATTTCTAGGGTAGAGGTACAAAATGAGCAAGGAGAACAAGCAATTGGAAAGCCAATAGGAAACTATATTACCATTGACATTAAAAATTTAAAAATTGCAACAGAAGAGGAAATTACAAAAGCAGGAGAAGTAGTAACAAAGGAATTAAAAGCATTGATGCAACCTTTGGTACAAGAAAAAGAAGATATTTTAGTAGTAGGACTAGGAAATGTTTATGTAACTCCAGATTCATTAGGACCTTCTGTTATCAAAGATATTGATATTACAAGACACTTAATAGAACATCTTCCCCAATATGTAGATGAAAATACAAGACCAGTTAGTGCTATTTCACCAGGGGTATTAGGAACAACAGGAATTGAAACACAAGAAATTTTAACAGGAATTATAGAAAAGGTAAAACCAAAACTAGTCATTGTTATTGATGCATTGGCTTCTAGAAGTATTGAAAGAATTAGTAGTACGATTCAGTTAGCCGATACGGGAATTGTACCAGGAGCAGGGGTAGGAAACAAAAGAAAAGAACTAACCAAGCAAACACTAGGAATACCAGTTATTGCAATAGGAATTCCAACCGTTGTAGAAGCAGCAACTATTGCAGCAGATAGTTTAGATTTGGTATTTCAGAAAATGCAAGAAGAAGCAGAAAAAACAGCAACGGATGGGGAAAAATTATATACAATTCTTAGAGAAATAACAGAAGAAGATAAATACAATATGATAAAAGAAGTATTATTACCAAAGGATTACAATTTTATTGTTACCCCAAAAGAAATAGATGAATTAATAAAAACCATGTCCTCTATTGTAGCAAGAGGCATTAACGCTAGCTTATAAAAATAAAGCTAGCTCTTTTATTTTCTTCTCTTTTATGGTATGATAGAAAGGAAAAGTAAAAAAAGAGGAGTAAAAAATATGAAAAAACCAGAATTATTAGCACCAGCAGGATCTTTTGAAAAAGCAAAAACAGCATTTCGTTATGGAGCAGATGCCGTATATGCAGGTACTTCATCCCTTTCTTTACGCTCTAGAGCAGAAATGGATGATAATGATTTAGTAAATACCATACAATATGCACATCGTATTGGAAAAAAAGTATATGTTGCTTTAAATATTTATGCTTGGGATACGATGTATGAAGAAATAAAACAGCAAGCGCGACTTTTAAATTCTTTGAAAGTGGATGGTATTATTGTATCTGATGGTGGTATTGTAGAAATATTAAAAGAAGAAGCACCAGATGTAGATATCCATATTAGTACACAGGCCAATGTAGTAAGTCTACATTCTAGTATGTTTTGGTATCATAATGGAGCTAAAAGAGTTATTTTAGGTAGAGAATTAAACAAAGAGCAAATACGAGAAATTATGGAGCATAAACCAATGGGATTAGAAGTAGAAATGTTTATCCATGGAGCTATTTGCTTTGCTTATTCTGGAAGATGCTTTTTAAGCGACTTTTTAGCATCTAGAAGTGCTAATTTAGGAGATTGTGCACAAAGTTGTAGATGGGCATATAACCTATATGCAGAAGAAGCAAATAACCCGGGAAACCTAATGCCTGTAGAACACGATGAAAAAGGAACCTATATTTTTTCATCAAAAGACCTTTGCTTAATAAAACAATTACCAGAAATAATAGAAATGGGAGTAGATAGTCTAAAAATAGAAGGAAGGCTAAAAACAGAATATTATCTAGCTACTGTAGTAAATGCTTACCGTAATGCTATAGACGATTATATGCAAAATCCAAAAGATTTTAACCCAAAAAAATATTTAAAAGAATTAGAAAAAACCAAAACCAGAGGGCTAACCACTTTTTATTATGAAGATAGAAATAATAAAGATATTCAAGAATATGAAGGAAAACAATATAATCCAGATTATGAATTTGGTGGTAAAGTAGTACAAATAGAAGAAAACGGAACAGTAGTAGTAGAAATTAGAAATCGTTTGCAAGTAGGAGATACTTTAGAAATTCTATTACCAGGAAAAATAGAACCGGTTAGCTTTACTATTTCTGACTTATGGGATGCCGAAACAAAAGAAGAAATCCCATTTGTGAATCCAGGAAAATTAGGACAAAAAGTAAGAATGCAATTACCAATACAAGTGTCAGAAGGAATTATCCTAAGAAGAAAGAAATAACAATTGCAAGTATTTCCTAAAAATGTTATAATGATAGTATACAGCAATAGCTGTAAATACTAAGAAGGGGGCATTGTAATGCCTACAATTATTGTTTTTGATGGCGGTCAAATGGTGACGTTGGACAGAGAACGGGAGGAGATTTATCCTATTGGAGTCCCACTTGTGGAGTTAAAACCTATATTGGATCGTCAATCTAGTGCAGATGTTAAAAAAATAATACTGAGTGCGGAAGAAGAGGAAAATCCTATGTTGCAAGAGGAAATTGCTTTTTTAAAAAACATCGAAGAAAGGATTGATGAAACACTAGAAACTTTAACAAAGCTAAGACCACAAGTAGAAATTATTGCGATTTCACTTGAGAAGATTTGCCCCTCAGCAGAGAACATGCAAATCAAAACCGTGACATTTCATTATGGCAATCATGCAGAAACACACGATTATAACAAGGAGTGGTTTTATAGGCTATTGTCTAGCTATATCAATGAAAATGAATACTATCGAAAAAGATGCAAGCAAAAAAGCGTAAGAAAGGCAAGTGCAAGAAAGGTAAAACATTTGTTGTTTATGAGTAAGCCAAAAGAAAGGACAGCAAGAAGCAGATGGGCAATGGGTTCGCAAGAATTCCGCCGTCAAAACAAGGAACATTAGAAGGAGAGATTTCTCTCCTTCTTTTTTGTATAATAAGTATAAAATATTAGAAATTTACCTTTGCATATGGTAAGAGATAGAAAAACAAATTCCAAATAAAATAAGGGAAATAAGATAGATAGGGCGAAATTGAAAACCAGGAAACAGCACAAGAACAGAACCTAATACGAATCCGATGATAGCATAATAGGTAGGAGCAAAGAATTTTTTAAAAAGAAATTGAATCAAGTTTAAAAATAAAATAGAGCCTATTAGTAAACCTATTCCCATAGAAAGTAAAATAGAAATATCTAAGCTAGAAATAGCATGTAAATAAATATCATATACTCCGAAAAGCATTAGAATAACACTGCTACTAACCCCTGGAACAACCGTACCAATAGACATGCAAAAACCAACCATACATAAGAAAGCCAAACTTAGATTGGTGGTAGTAATATACGGCATGGTTTGTTCTACAAAAAGAAGAACAAGGGTTAGAATAAAGGAAACTAGTAAATAAAAAAGATAGTGAAGTCGAAACCCATTTTTATGATTTGCTTGTTTCAAAAGAATAGGAAGGCTTCCTAAGATAAGTCCAATAAAGCAATATTTTGTAGGAATAGCATAATAGCGAAAAAAGTACATTAATAGCTTTCCTAGCAGTACAACGCCAATACCACATCCTAACAGAATAGGAAACAAAAAGCAAAAATTTTTTTTCGGATTTTTAAAAAAATGCAGTACTTTATCAATCAAAGTTTCGTATAGACCGAACACAACTAATAATACGCCACTACTAATACCAGGTAAAATAGCACCTGCTCCTATTGCTACACCTTGGAGAACACGAAGAAAAAAATTCATAGTCTACTCCCTTCTCTTAATTTGTTCTTTCTTCTTTGTATTGTATTCGTAAGAATGAGAAATATGAAAAACGAAAAACAGAAAAACAGAAAAAAGAAAGAAAAAAGAGTCATGCACTTTTGCAAAACGTAAGGCATATATTTTAGGTGTAAGTAAAGAAGAAGCGGAGGTGCCTTATATGTTTGCAGTAGGAGCTACGTTAGCCGGATTTTTAGCATTTATGAAATCAGCTATTTTTGTTGTGGGATATATACAAAGTAGTAATTTGTTTCCAGAACCGCTAACAGCGGAAGAAGAAAAAATGTATTTAGAAAAGTTAAAACAAGGAGAAGAAGAGGCAAGAAATATATTAATAGAAAGGAATCTAAGATTGGTGGCTCATGTATGTAAAAAATATACTACTACCAATGTAGAACAAGATGACCTAATCTCAATAGGTACCATAGGATTAATCAAAGGAATTAATAGTTTTGAACCATCGAAAAACGTAAGGCTTGCCACTTATGTATCTAGATGTATTGATAATGAAATTCTGATGTTTTTACGTTCCAATAAAAAAACACAATCAGAAGTATATTTAAATGAACCAATTGGAAAAGACAAAGATGACAATGAAGTAACCCTGCAGGAAGTAATTGAAAATAACAGCAAAAGTATTGAAGAAGAAGTGGATTTAAAATTCAAGATACGAAAGTTATATCAAAAAATAAGGGAAGTGTTAAAAGATAGAGAAAGAACAATTATAGAGTTACGTTTTGGGTTAGATGGTAGTAAGCCCAAAACACAACATCAAATAGCAGAAATGATGGGAATTTCCAGAAGCTATGTATCTAGAATAGAAACAAAGGCAATAGGAAAACTGGCAAAAGAAATAAAAGGGCAAGAATAAAATACAAAAAAGGTGGAAAAACCACCTTTTTTGAGAATCTTGACTATCAGGCTTAATGAGCTAATACTTCACGGATTTCTTTCAAATGAGATTGTATGCTATTTAGCTGAGGGATATATTTGTCTTTGTCTGCTTCTTCCGAATCGGACATTAAAACTTTTTGCAGAATTCTGAAAGTATCAAGAATACCTTCTAAATAAGCCAAAAAATCTTCATCCGATTCAAAAGGTTCTTGAAGAATGCATGTGACATCATTCATAGCTATCATGTACGCACCCCGTCCGCTTGGTGTAAAATCTTTGGTAAGTAATTTATTAAGCAGAAGATTTGCTTTTTCTCTTTGAAATTCCTCACTTACCAATACCTGATTCATCTGTTTCATCATAGATTTCTCTCCTTAAATTGTATTTCCTATGTTGCTCTTAACCTGAGAGAATGAAAACATAGAATAATTTTATTATACCACACATTTACCGTAAAATCAAATTTTTATTCGTATATCATCTAAGTAGTAATTAGGTTATATGTACTTGAAAACTGTAACAAAAGTAGAACTGCTTTACAAAGAGATAACATGTGGTATAATAAAGAAAAAATAAAAAAGGGGAAAAAGATGGAATCAGAATATAAAAATTTAGAGGAATTCTTGTACGCACTAAGAAAAGAAAAAGATTGGAGCTATGATGAATTAGCGCATAAGCTAGACTTAGATTATGTGTTGCCAGTAACCGTAAAAAAATGGGAAAAAGGGTTAAAGTATCCAGAATTAAAGGAAATTTATCGCCTGGCAGAAGTATATAATACAGACCCTAATAAAATCTTATATTATAAACAATTATCACTAAAAGCAGGTATGGATAGTATTCATACACAGTTTATTAAATGGGTAAGTTTTTTACTAAATGTTTCTTTTATTACAGCAAAGTATATTTGTATAGGGGTTTTAGTGCTTTTAGTTATTTTTGCATTTTCCTTTATTCATATCCAAGGAGAAAGGGTAAAAACAGAAGGAACCATTGTGGGGAAGAATTACCTATGCAATTTTGCAAAATGGGCTTGACAGTTTACGATAATAAGGCTAAAATAAAATAGTAAGCTAAAAATATATTCTAAGAGATTTAGTTATATATATTTATCTGTACATTGAAAATTAAATAGAAAGGGTGATATTTCATGGAATTTTTGATTGGAATCATTACTTTCTTAATCTCTGCTGTAATTTGCATACCACTTGGTATGTTCTTAAGAAAAAAAATTGCAGAATCTAAAATTCAAGGAGCAGAAGAAGAAGCCAAAAAATTAATCGAAATGGCGAAAATAGAAGCTGAGAATAAAAAGAAAGAAGAAATATTCAAAGCAAAAGAAGAAATTATGAATGCAAGAGGAGAATTGGATAAAGAGATTAGAGAAAGAAGAAATGAAGTACAAAATCAAGAAAGAAGAATGATTCAGAAAGAAGAAAACTTAGAAAGACGTTCTGAGGTGTTTGAAAGAAAAGAAAAAGAATTAGAAAGAAAGTATGAAGAGGTAGACAAAAAGAAGGTAGAATTAAACGAAGTATTAAAAAAGCAAATGGAAGAACTTCAAAGAATTTCGGGCTTATCGCTGGAAGATGCTAAAAAACAATTATTAAGCGAACTAGAGAAACAAATCACAGCAGAAAAAGCCGCTTTAGTAAAAGAAATGAATCAAAAAGCAAAAGAAGAAGCCGACAAAAATGCAAAAGAATTGATTAGCTATGCAATTCAAAAATGTGCGGCAGATCATACCTCAGAAACTACAGTATCTATTGTAAATCTTCCAAGTGATGATATGAAAGGTAGAATCATTGGTAGAGAAGGTAGAAACATTAAAGCTCTAGAAACCTTAACAGGAATTGACTTAATAATTGATGATACCCCAGAAGCAGTTGTTATTTCTGGGTTTGATCCATTAAGAAGAGAGGTTGCTAAAATAGCACTAGAAAAATTAATTAATGATGGTAGAATTCATCCAGCTAAAATAGAAGAAATGGTGGAAAAAGCAAAAGAAGAAGTAGAACAAACCATCAAAGAAGAAGGCGAAAGAGCTGTTATGGAAACAGGTGTTATTGGTCTTCATCCAGATTTAGTAAAATTAATTGGAAAATTAAAATATAGAACCAGTTATGGACAAAATGTATTAAATCATTCAATCGAAGTATCTAATTTAGCAAGAATTATGGCAGAAGAACTTGGTATTGACCCTAAAATAGCTAGACGTGCAGGGTTATTACATGATATTGGTAAAGCCCTAGACCATGATATGGAAGGAACCCATGTAGAAATTGGTGTAGACATTTTGAAAAAATATAAAGAAAACGATTTAGTGATTAATGCGGTAGAGGCACACCATGGTGATGTGGAACCAAAAACCATAGAAGCTGTTTTAGTACAAGCAGCAGATGCTATTTCTGCATCTAGACCGGGTGCTAGAAGAGAAACATTAGAAGCCTACATAAAAAGATTAGAAACATTAGAACAAATTGCAGATTCTTTTGAGGGCGTTGAAAAATCTTTTGCAATACAAGCAGGACGAGAAATACGAATTATTGTTAAACCAGAAAAAATATCAGAAAATGAAATGACTCTAATGGCAAGAAATGTAGCTAAAAAAGTGGAAGATGAAATGGAGTATCCGGGACAAATTAAAGTAAATGTCATAAGAGAAACAAGAGCAATTGAATATGCTAAATAAAAATTATAAAAAAGAACTTTTGATTTTAAAAGTTCTTTTTTTGTGCGTATCAAAAAACTTTTTGTAATTTGTTTGTGAAAAATATTTTAAAATCTTTTGAAATCATGTATAATACACAAAAAAGCAAAAAGAAAGGAATAGAAGAATGAAAATATTAGCAATAGGAGATTTAGTAGGAGATATTGGATATCAAAAATTAAGAAAAATATTACCAGAATTAAAAAAAGAAAATCAAATTGATTTTACCATTGTAAATGGAGAAAACGTAGCAGGCGGAATGGGAATTACCCAAAAGCATTTGGATGGAATTTTAACAGCAGGAGCAGATGTTATTACAATGGGAAATCATACATGGGGAAAAAAGGATATTTTTAATTTTATTGATTGCCCACAACTAATAAGACCAGCCAATTACTCAAAAGGCGTACCAGGAAAAGGATATGGTGTGTATGAATGTAAACAAAAAAAGATTTTAGTCATCAATCTAATTGGAAGAACTGATATGAATGTGTTATCAGAGAATCCTTTTACTGTAGTAGACACTATATTGCAAACATTCCATTCTAAAGTAGATTATACTATTGTAGATTTTCATGCAGAAGCGACAGCTGAAAAAATAGCAATGGGATATTATCTAGACGGAAGAGCTCAAATTGTATTTGGAACACATACCCATGTGCAAACAGCAGATGAAAGCATATTACCAAAGGGTACTGCCTATATTACAGATATTGGAATGACAGGACCTAAGTATTCTGTTATTGGAATGGATATTGCAACATCCATGAAACGTTTTGTAACATCCTTACCAGAAAGATACAAACTAGCAGAAGGAGAGGCGGTATTAAACGGATGCCTTTTTGAAATAAATGACGAGACAAATACAATGGTGCAGATTCAAAGAATAAATAGGTAATAATTGCCGAAAAATAAAGAAAAATGGCGAAAACTTTTTCCTTTTTTTACCAAAAACCTATAGACTTTTTTAGGAAAATATAATATAACTATACCTGTCAGTAATTGAAACAAAATTAAAATTTTAGGAGGCAGAAAAAATGGAAGTTTTAAAAATTTCATCAAAATCAAACCCAAATTCAGTAGCAGGAGCAATTGCAGGTCTTGTAAAAGAATCGAACAGAGCTGAAATGCAAGCTATTGGAGCAGGAGCATTAAATCAAGCGGTAAAAGCGGTAGCAATAGCAAGAGGATTTGTAGCACCAGCAGGAGTGGATTTGGTTTGTATTCCCGCTTTTGCAGAGGTATCTGTAGAAGGGGAAGACCGTACTGGTATTAAACTTATTGTAGAGTCTAGAAAATAGTATAGGTAGGGGAAAGAAAAAAGTGCAATAGAAAAAATTAGGGGGGAAAAGTAAAAAAATACTTTTGCCCTTTTCTTAAATGTACTTGAAAAAAAATCTATTTTCCTGTATGATAGGAAAATAGATAAGGAGAGATGTTTCTTGAAAAGAAATGGTATAAAATATATTATTTTTATAGTTATTATAGGATTTATATTTGGTATGGCGTTTTTATTTTATACAAATTCTTCTAAAAAGCATGAAAATACCATAGCAGAAACAGAGAAAAAAGAAGAAATAACAATGTTAAAAGATATGCGCTTAGGAATTGCAGAATATGATACCATGAATCCTATTATTAGTAAAAATAAAAACATACAGAGTATTGCTAAACTTATTTTTGAACCTCTACTCACACTAACAGAGGATTACAAAATAGAAAACTGCCTTGCAAAAGAATGGTCCAAAACAGGAGATAATACCTATGTGCTTAAGTTACAAGAAGGAATTGTATGGCAAGATGGAACAGAATTTACAGCTTCTGACGTAAAATTTACCATAGAACAGATACAACAAGTAGATTCTATTTATACACCACAAGTAGCAGATATTACCAGTGTAGAAGTAGTAGATGTTATGACAATAAAACTTACCTTAAGTAAGGAAATACCTTTTTTTGAATATCAACTGACCTTTCCTATTCTTAGTCAAAAAAATTGGGAAGGAGAGGACTTTATGACTTCTACCAAAATCCCAATGGGAACGGGAATGTATAAAATTGCAGATATTACAGCAGGAAATATTTACTTAGAAAAAAACCAGAATTATTGGCAAAAGGAAGAAAAAAATAGTAAAATAGAATCTATTGCCATACACCGCTATGAAAAAGTAGGGGAATTATATAATGACTTTAAATTAGGAAATATTGATTTTATTCATACAGATTCTGATATTCTAGAAGATTACATAGGAACATTGGGCTATCATAAAAAAGAATATAAAGGAAGAGCACTAGATTTTTTGGCAATTAACTGTCAAAACCAAGCATTATCCCAAAAAGAAGTAAGACAAGCCATTCAATATGGAATAGATAAAACCGGAATAATAAATACTATTTTCCAAAATAAATATGAAAGTTCTAATTTTCCATTAGACTTTGGACAGTATTTATATACAGAAGAAAAGGAAAGTGTATATGATACAGCAAAAGTAAAGCAAGTTCTAGAAGAAAATGGTTGGACATTACAATCAAAAGTATGGCAAAAAAGAGAGAATAGAACAACACTACGATTATCCTTTACTCTTACCGTATTAGAAACGAATGAAAAAAGAGTACAAGTAGCAGAAGCAATTCGCGATTCTTTAGAACCATTAGGAATGAAACTTACTGTTCGAAAAGTTTCCGAAAAAGAATACCAAAATATATTAGAAAAGAAAAATTATGAGCTATTATTAACAGGAATATATTCTTCTTTTAGTCCAGATTTAACTTATTTTCTAGGAGAAGGAAATTTAGCAGGTTATCAAAATGAAACCGCATTGCAACTATTGCAAGAGATAAACGATATTACAGAACAAAATCTATTACAACAAAAAATACAAGAACTTGCGAATATTTATCTAGAAGATGTACCATATATTTGTTTATACCGCAACAAAGAAACAACAGCATATAATCAAAAATTAGCAGGAAACGTAGCAGGAAATTGTTATAACATCTTTTATCATATCGAAGATTGGTATCGACAATAAGAAAAAAATAAATAAAAACTATTGACAAAAAAATATTTTACGATATAATAATTACAAACATGCGTTTGAAATGGGAGGAAAAAAACATGGGAGATATAAACCAAGAAAAAAGAAAAGCATTAGAAGTAGCAATGAGCCAAATTGAAAAACAATTCGGAAAAGGCTCTGTAATGAAATTAGGAGATTTCTCTGCAATGAATGTAGAGGCAATTCCAACAGGTTCTTTAGGATTAGATATTGCATTAGGAATTGGCGGCATTCCAAGAGGAAGAATTATAGAAATATTTGGACCAGAGTCTTCTGGAAAAACAACATTAGCATTACATGTTATTGCAGAAGCGCAAAAGATGGGAGGAGAAGCTGCTTTTATTGATGCAGAGCATGCCTTAGATCCAGTATATGCAAAACATTTAGGTGTTAATATTGATGAATTAATTGTTTCTCAACCAGATACAGGAGAACAAGCATTAGAAATTGCCGAAGCTTTAGTAAGAAGCGGGGCATTAGATGTTATTGTTGTAGACTCTGTTGCAGCACTAGTACCAAAAGCAGAAATAGATGGTGAAATGGGAGATTCTCATATTGGTTTACAAGCAAGATTAATGTCTCAAGCATTACGAAAATTAGCAGGAGCAATCAATAAATCAAAAGCAGTTATTATTTTTATTAACCAATTAAGAGAAAAAGTAGGTGTTATGTTTGGTAATCCAGAAACTACACCAGGAGGAAGAGCTTTAAAATTTTATGCTTCTGTTCGTTTAGATATCCGCAAAATAGAAAATATTAAACAAGATGGAGAAGTAACTGGAAATAGAGTAAGAGTAAAAATTGTGAAAAATAAAGTTGCACCTCCTTTTAGAGAAGCAGAATTTGATATTGTATATGGAAAAGGAATTTCTAAAGAAGGAAATGTTTTAGATTTAGCAGTAAATTTAGACATTATTGAAAAAAGTGGTTCTTGGTTTAGCTATAATGGAGAAAGAATTGGACAAGGTAGAGAAAATGTAAAGAAATACCTTGCAGATAATCCAAAAATCTTAGCAGAAGTAGAACAAAAGGTTCGTGATAACACGAAAAAAGCATTTGAACAAAGTTTGAACGAAGAGGAGATAGAAGAAGATAACACAGAAGAAGAGGAAGAGAAAATAGAAGAATAGAAAGGCACTATCCATCATGTATACAATAGAAGAATTTGATAAAGAAAAAACAAAAGTGGTCAAATATATTGTTTATAAAAAAAGAACAGAAAAAGAAGTCTATCGTAAATTTCAAGGTTCTATACCAGAAAATATGTTAGAAGATATTATAGAATATTTAAAAGAAAATGGATATATTCAAGATAAAGAGTACATTGCAAAAGCAGTTCAAGAATATATGCTATTGCAAACATTATCACAAAAAGAAATAGAATATAAACTCTATGCAAAAGGAATTTCTAGGGACGATATAGAAGAGTATTGGAATTTACATCAAGAAGAATTACAAGAATATGAAATACATTCTGCTAAAAAAATATTTCAAAAAAAAGCAAACATCATGGAAGAAAAAGACATTGTACAGTATCTATTAAAAAAAGGATATACTAGAGAAAACATACAAGAAGCACAAGAAAGTCAGGAATAAGGAGTAATAATAATGCCATTACTAACGCTAGAAACTAATAAATATGCAATTAAAATAGAAAATTTTGAAGGACCATTAGATTTATTATGTCATTTAATAGAAAAAAATAAAATGAATATTTGTGATATTAAGATTAGTGAAATAACAGACCAATATCTCGAATATCTAAAACAAATGGAGCAATTAAATTTGGAAATTGCAAGTGAATTTATTATTATGGCATCTACGCTCCTTTATTTAAAATCAAAAACACTACTTCCAACAGAAGTAGAAGATGAAAAGGAAATTTCAGAAGAAGAACTAATCCGAAGAATTATAGAATACAAAAAATACAAAGAAATAACTAAAACATTAAAAGAAAATTATGAACAATATTCCAAACGCTTTTTTAAAGCAGGAGAAACAATTTCTCTGCCAAAACAAAAGTTAGAAAAGCAATATGATTCTTCTATGATACCAGAAGTATATAAGGACTTATTAAAACGAAACGAAGAAAAAATAAATAAAAATGCAAAAAACATAGAAAAAATAGCCATTGTAGAAAATTACACCGTAGCAAGCAAAGTAAAAGAAATGTTTCGTGCCTTAATTAAAAAACCAAGATTTGTATTTAATACTCTATTTTCTTTACAAAGATGTAATAAACAAGAAGTGGTAACTGCTTTTTCTGGACTCTTAGAATTAACACGTAGAAAAAAAGTAATTACTATACAAGAAGAATTATTTGGAGATATTACAGTAGAAAAAGCAAAAAAGGTTTAAAAGATACTTATTTTTTTCTGGAAAATTGTTGTAAAAAAAGAAATAAATTGGTATACTAATAGTAGATAAAAATTAAAAAGGAGGAATGGAAATGGAAGAAAATAAAGAGCAAAATGTTGTAAATGAAGAAATAGAAGTAGGGGTAAATGGAAACAACGGAATTAAAATAGCAGATGATGTAGTTGCTGTTATTGCAGGAGTAGCTGCTTCTGAAGTGCCAGGAGTATATAGTATGTCTGGCGGATTTGCAGGTGGTATTTCCGAGGTACTTAGTGGTAAGAAAAACTTGGCAAAAGGAATTAAAGTAGAAGTAGGAGAAAAAGAGACTAAAATAGATGTTAACATTATTGTAGAATATGGAACAAGAATTCCAGATGTTGCTTTTGAAATTCAAAACAGAGTTAAAAAAGCAGTAGAATCTATGACTGGTTTAAAAGTGTTAGAAGTAAATGTTCATGTTCAAGGTGTTAATACAGAAATGATGAATGAAGAAGAAAAAAAATCAGGTGAAAAAACAGAATAAAAAATAAAAAATTAGGGCACTCTTCTTTACTGTGCCCTATTAAATTGGAAAAGTATTGGAGGAAACAAAAATGAAATTGTCAAGTAAAATAGCCTTGGTATTATTTGCAAATTTAATCTTAATATTTTGTATTGTACTTTGCCTAATGATATTTGGCTGGTTAGACCCAGTATTAGTAACAGGATTTTTAGAATATTTAACAGCAATGCCAACCGTTTCTAATATTACATTAGTAGTTAGCATCTTACTTATGCTTCTTGCTATAAAATGTATCTTTTTTGACAATTATGATAAAAACAATATGGAAAGCAAAAGCGGAATTCTACTTGCAAACCAAGACGGAAAATTATTAATTTCTAAAGAAACATTAGAAAATTTAATTATTAATGTTGTTAAAGGATTTGAAGCAGCACAAAATGCACAAACCAAAGTCATTTTTGATAAAGAAAACAATATTATTGTCTACTTAACACTCTTTGTAGAGCCAAATACAGTAATTAAAGAATTATCTTTAAATTTACAAAATAGAATAAAAGAAGAAGTAAAAAAAGCCTCTGATTTAGAAGTAAAAGAGGTAAACATTACCGTAAGAGATATTGCTCCTGTAGAAGAGAAAAAAATGCAAGAGTAAAGAAAGGATGTAGAATATATGAATAGTTTTAAAGATTTTATGAGTAACTATGGTGGAGCGGTCATTGGAGCAATTGTTGCTATTTTAATTCTATGTACACAACTATACCAGTTATTTATTTGGATTATTTTAATATGCATTGGTATCTATATTGGAAATTATATTCAACATAATAAATATGAAGTAAAAGAAAAATTAAAGAAATTCATTGATAAATTATAGGAAAATTAGAGAATATCTGACGAACTTTCCTATGATATAAAAATTAAAAGCAGAAGGGGAAATAATATGAATATATCATCCATGAGAGAAATGGCTTTTCAATGTATCTATAGTCTAGAAGTGCAAAAACAAAAAATGTCCGAAGACTATATAGATTTATTTATAGAGTCAGAAGGAATAACCGATAAAAACGCACAAAACTATATCAAAACAATTGCAATGGGAGTAGCAAATCATGAAGAAGAAATAGAATCTTTCATTGCTAGTAATTTAAAAAAGGACTGGAACATTAATAGAATATCCAAAATAGATTTAAGTTTATTAAAACTAGCCATTTATGAAATACAATACAAAAAACTAGAATATAAGATTGTTATTAATGAGGCAGTAGAACTTGCAAAAAAATATGGAGAAGAAAATTCTGCCAACTTTATTAACGGTGTTCTAGCAAGTGTGGTAAAGGAGCTAGAAGAATGAAATACCAAGCAATTACAGTAACAGAACTAAATAAGTACATAAAAGAAAAGATTGGTGCAGATGAATTTTTAAATAATGTACTAATAAAAGGCGAAATATCCAATTTTAAACACCATTATACTGGACATATGTATTTTACATTAAAAGATGAAAATTCTCTTATTAAATGCATTATGTTTAAATCTTATACCACTACTTTAAAATTTATGCCAAAAGATGGTATGAAGGTAATGGTATTTGGTACGGTATCTGTATTTGAAAGAGATGGCGTATATCAAATTTATGCTAAAGCCATGCAAGAAGATGGTATGGGAAGTTTATATACTGCTTATGAAGAATTAAAAGCTAAGTTAGAAAAAGAAGGCTTATTTGATGCTTCTCACAAAAAGAAAATTCCTTTTATGCCAACAAGTATTGGAGTTCTTACATCGAATACCGGTGCGGTTATTCGCGATATTATTAATGTGTCTACTAGAAGAAATCCAAATGTATATTTAAAATTGTTTCCTGTTCCTGTACAAGGAGAAGGAGCAGGAGAAAAAATAGCAGAAGCCATTCGCATTATGAATAAACAGAATATGGCAGATGTTTTAATTTTGGCTAGAGGTGGAGGTTCTTTAGAAGACCTATGGCCGTTTAATGAGGAAGTGGTTGCAAGAGCAATTTATGAGTCAGAATTACCTATTATTTCTGCGGTAGGACATGAGACCGATTTTACGATAGCAGATTTTGTAGCAGACTTACGAGCACCAACTCCTTCTGCTGCAGCAGAACTTGCTGTTCCAGATATAAAAGAAGTAATGAGAAAGCTAGAAAATTGTGAATCTAGAAGTAGAAATTCTTTAAATAAGAAAATAGAATTGATGCGATTACGTTATGAAAAATGTATGGCAAGTAGAGTATTTAAAGAACCATTACAAAAAATAAATGAATGGTATCTTAGTGTAGATATGAAAATAAAAGCAATGGAAAATAGTGTTACTACTACTTTACAACAAGCACAAAAAAATGCAGGAAAAGTAATCGCTAAATTAGATACACTAAGCCCTTTAAAAACATTAGCAAGAGGATATTGTATTACCCAAAAAGAGGGAAAAGTAATTAATAAAGCAGAGTATCTAAAAAAAGAAGATGAAATATCACTTTTGTTTTGTGATGGAGAAAAAAAGGCAAAAGTATTATAAATAGAATCTAGAACATAGTAATGGGGGAAAAGTATGGAAGAAAAAGAAATGAATTTTGAAGAAGCAATGCAAGAATTAGAAACAATTACAAGAGAATTAGAAAAAGGTGATTTAAGTCTAGATGAATCTGTAAAAAAATTTGAAAAAGGTATGGAAGTATCCAAAAAATGTAATGAAATCTTAGAAAATGCGGAAAAAAGAATTACCATTTTATTAAAACAAGAAAATGAGGAATACAAAGAAGAAAACTTTGTACCAGAAGATAAATAAACATAAAAAAAGGGGAAACAACACAGATGAATGATTTTAGTCAATTTATTACAAATAAATATATTATTGTTCCATTTTTATTGTGGTTTAGCATACAACTTTTTAAAGTGATATGGGATTTAGTTACCACAAAAAAATTTAATTTTAAAAGAATTATGGGAGCAGGAGGAATGCCAAGTTCTCATAGCGCGGTTGTAGTTGCTTTAGCTGTGATGATTGGAAAAGCAGAAGGCTTTGGTTCTCCAACATTTGCACTAGCTCTTATTTTTTCTTTTGTAGTAATGTATGATGCAGCAGGAATTCGAAGAGCAGCAGGAAAACAAGCAAAATTATTAAATAAACTCATTGAAACACCAGGATTAACTGGTGTCCAAGTTTCTGAAAAATTAGTAGAAGTTTTAGGACATACACCAACACAAGTTATTGTAGGAGCTATCATCGGAATAATAGTAGGATTTATTTTTGCATAATTGCAGTAGAATAAATGATAGTAAAAAGTAAAGGAGGAACTTGAATGCAAGATATTGAAATTGCAAGAAAAGCAACTTTACAGCCAATCACACAAATAGCGCAAAAACTAGGAGTGCCAGAGGAAGAGTTAGAAACATATGGAAAATATAAGGCAAAAATTCCTATTTCATATTCTTCGCAAATACAACAAAACAAAAAAGGAAAACTAATTTTAGTAACGGCAATTAATCCTACACCACTAGGAGAAGGAAAAACAACCATAGCAATAGGTTTAGCAGATGGATTACAAAGAATAGGGAAAAAAGCAGTGCTAGCTTTAAGGGAGCCATCTTTAGGACCTGTATTTGGCATTAAAGGAGGAGCTACAGGAGGAGGATATGCGCAAATTGCCCCAATGGAAGATATTAATCTGCATTTTACAGGGGATATTCATGCAATTACTTCTGCTAATAATTTGTTATCCGCATTAATAGATAATCATATCTATTTTGGAAACAGCTTAGAAATAGAAAAAGTAACATGGAAAAGATGCTTAGATTTAAATGATAGACAACTAAGAAGAGTAAATACAGGCTTGTCCGGAGAAAAAAACATTGTTCCAAGGGAAGATGGATTTGATATTTCTGTTGCTTCTGAAATTATGGCTATTTTTTGTTTAGCTACTGATTTGCGAGATTTAAAAAGAAGATTAGGAAATATTGTAATTGGTTATAATAAACGAGGAAAATGCGTTACAGCAAGAGATTTGAAAGCAGAAGGCAGTTTAACAGCATTATTAAAGGATGCATTTTCTCCTAACTTGGTACAAACTTTAGAAAATACACCTGCTATTGTGCATGGAGGACCATTTGCTAATATTGCTCATGGTTGTAATAGTATTGTAGCAACACAAATGGCCCTAAAATTAGGAGAATATGTAGTAACAGAAGCAGGATTTGGAGCAGATTTGGGAGCAGAAAAATTTTTAGATATTAAATGTAGGAAAGCCAATATCAAGCCAGATGCTGTTGTATGTGTGGCAACTATCAAAGCACTTAAATATCATGGTGGAGCTGACAAAGAAGAAATAGAAACAGAGAACCTAGAAGCACTACAAAAAGGAATTAAAAATTTAGAAAAACATATAGAAAACCTAAAAGAAAAATTTGGACTACCTGTTGTGGTAGCGATTAACCGTTATGTGCAAGATACCAATCGCGAAATAGAATTATTACGAGATACGCTAACAAAGCAAGGCGTAGAATTAAGCTTAGTAGAAGCATGGGGAAAAGGAAGCAGTGGTAGCGAAGATTTAGCAAAAAAGGTAATAAGCTTATGTGAAGAATCCTCTACACTTCATTATATGTATTCGCTAGAGGAAAGTATAGAGCAAAAGATAGAAGCTGTTTGTAAAAAGATATATGGGGCAAATGAGGTAATATTTACAGAAAAAGCGCAAGAAGAAATGCAAACAATTCAAAAATTAGGATATGGAAATTTACCAATATGTATCGCAAAAACACAATATTCCTTGTCCGATGATCCAAAAAAACTAGAAATAACGGAGCCTTTTTCTATCACGGTTCGTGATTTGTTTTTAAAAGCAGGAGCAGAATTTATTGTAGTGATTACAGGAAAAATTATGACAATGCCAGGCTTACCAAAAGTGCCAGCAGCAGAGCAAATTGATGTGGATGATAATGGAAATATCATAGGAATTTTTTAAAATAAGTATAAAAAGCCTATTTTTGGAGAAAATATGAATAAGTGTTAAGTATTTTTGAAGAAGGTGGCTTTTTTTATGAGTGAAAAATGGAAACAAAATAAAGGAAAAGTAATGGCAGTTGTCATACTTACTCTATTAGCTATTGGAATTGCTATATCACTTTTTTGTTTTTCGAATAATGAGGTAGAGGCATTATCTAAGTACGGTTCACGAGGTAGTGAAGTAACACAGATTCAAACTAAATTAAAAAGATGGGGCTATTATAATGGAAATATAGATGGTATTTATGGAAGCCAAACAGTAGAAGCTGTTAAATATTTTCAAAGAAAAAATGGATTAGCAGTAGATGGAATAGCAGGACCTAGAACATTAGAGGCAATGGGAATTTTTAATTCTTCTAATAGTTCGGGAAGCTCTAGTTCGAATAGTAGTGACCTAAATTTACTAGCAAGGTTAGTATATGGAGAAGCAAGAGGAGAAAGTTATACAGGACAAGTAGCGGTAGCAGCAGTGGTACTAAATAGGGTTAAAAGTAGCTCCTTTCCTAATACCATTTCAGGAGTTATTTATCAATCAGGAGCATTTGATGCTGTAAGCGATGGACAAATTAATTTAACGCCTAATAGCACTGCAAAAAAAGCAGCACAAGATGCATTAAATGGTTGGGACCCTTCTTATGGAGCTATTTACTATTTTAATCCTAAAACAGCAACTAATAAATGGATTTGGTCAAGACCAATGACAGTAACAATTGGAAATCATAGATTTTGCAAATAAAGAATTGACAAAAGCCCCACGTATTGATATGATAAACGTATCAAAAACGAGGAGGCTTTTATGCTTTTGTATCCAAAAGTATATCTTAACAATGTACGAGAAATTACAATGGATTTGTTAGAAAAAAATCATATAAAAGGGCTTATCTTAGATGTGGATAATACCCTAATTGATTATTATCAAAATTTGCCAGAAGAGACTTTTTCTTGGTGTCAAGACTTAAAAGAAAAAGGAATAAAAATGTGTATTTTGTCGAACAGCAATAAAAAAGAAAAAGTAAAAATGGTTGCAGATAAGCTTAATTTACCGTATCGCAATTTTGCTTGTAAGCCGTTTAAGTCTGGTTTTCAAAAAGCAATGCAAGTATTGGAGCTAAAAAATACAGAAATTGCTGTAGTAGGAGATCAAATATTTACAGATGTTTTAGGGGCTAACCGAATGAATATGTTTTCTATTTTAGTAAGACCAATAGAACAAAAAGATATATGGATTACTATTTTAAAAAGACCATTAGAAAATAGAATTATACGTAATTATCAAAATAAACAAAAATGAGAAAAAGAAACGAGGAACGAAAATGTATATTAACGACGTACATATTATGTATTATGTAGTATTAGGATTAATAGGATTATTAGTAGGACAATTTGTAGATTGGTGTAATACGCGTCTACCAGAGTATAAAAAAATATTTCCCAAAAACATGTTAAAAGAATATAAAAAAGTGTTTAAACCAAACTATGTATTAATGATAGTAACAGCCATTATTTATTTGGTGCTACTCTATATTTTAGGAATAGGAACTACTTTTATGTCCAATATTAGACTGCTAAAATACCTTATTCTTACACCAATGTTACTTTCTGTTGTTATTATTGATTATAAAATGCAAATTATTCCTAACCGATTAAATCTTACCATGTTTGAAATTGGTATTATCTTTGTCTTTCTACAAGGAATGGAAAGCATAAATGTGGCAATAGATGGATTACTTGGTATGTTAGTAGGAGGAGGAATTTTTCTACTTATCACTTTAATTGGAGGACTTATTGCGGGGAAAGAAGCAATGGGATTTGGTGATGTAAAACTAATGGGAGCATTAGGATTGTTTTTTGGATGGATAGACATGCTTATTATTTCCGCACTTGCTTTCTTAATTGGAGCAATTTTAAGTATTATTTTACTAGCAACCAAAAAGAAAAAAACAAATGAATATATTCCGTTTGGACCATTCATTGTTCTTGCAACTTTTATAGTAATGTGTATACCATCTAACTTACTAATTACCGCATTACTAGAGATTTTTACATTAGGTATGTATCAAGGATAACCTAAAAAAGAGGTGAAAAGTCTATGAATTTAAAAATAAAATGTTTAAGAGGAAAACTAGCAGGAAAAAATATGCAAGGCATGATAATAACAAACCCTATTAATATCCGCTATTTAACAGGAATCACGGCAGAAGGGCTTCTTCTTCTTACCAGACGTGAAAATATATTTATTACAGATGCAAGATATATAGAAGAAGTAAATAGCACCTTAACAATTGATGATGATGTTATTGTATATAATGTGTCTGATATATCGAAAGAAGATTATGAGAACTTTTTTACATTTTGTGAAAATATAGGCTTTGAAGAAAACCATATTACCTATGCAAAATATAAAGAATATAAGCACAAATACATTATTAATAATCTAGAAGAAACAGAAGGAATGATAGAAGCACAAAGAGTAATAAAAGACGAAAAAGAAATAGAATATATTAAAAAAGCTTGTCAAATTACCGATCAGTGCTTTGAACATCTATTACAATATATTAAAATTGGCAAAACAGAAAAAGAAATAGCATTTGAAATTGAACGATACTTTAAAACACATGGAGCAGAAAAAGAAGCTTTTGATACCATTGTTGCATCTGGACCAAATTCATCCAAACCACATGCTATTCCAACCGATAGAGAAATAGCCTATGGAGATTGTATTACAATTGATTTTGGATGTATGTATGAAGGATATTGTTCTGATATGACAAGAACCATTTTTATTGGAGAACCAAAAGAATCTGTTAAAAAAGTATATGATTTAGTTTTAAAAAATCAGTTGCAAACACTAAAAGATTTAAAAGAAGGAGCTAATTTAAAAATTTTATCCAAAATGGTGGATAATGATTTTAAAACACATGGCTATAGTTTAATACATGCATTAGGACATGGCGTAGGACTAGAAATACACGAAAAACCATTTTTTAGTATCTATACGGACCACTTCTTAAAAGAAAACATGGTTGTTACAAATGAACCAGGAATTTATATTCCGAATGAATTTGGCGTACGTATAGAAGATACGGTTTTAATTACAAAATCTGGGTGTATAACTTTAACCAATTCGGAGAAGAATTATAGTATATTAGAAGGATAGCCGTGCTATAGAAGAAAAAATACGTATAACTATTGATTTTTAGCCAAAAATGTAGTAATATATATAAGATGAATTAAAATATTAGGAGGAATTATTTATGGCAGAAGTATATATGGCAGGAGATTTTAGAAACGGAACTACTTTCGAAATGGATGGAAACGTATACAAAGTAGTAGAATTTCAACACGTAAAACCAGGAAAAGGAGCAGCATTTGTTCGTACAAAATTAAAAAATGTAATTAATGGCTCTGTTTTAGAAAAAACATTTAACCCATCTGAAAAATATCCAGCAGCTCAAATAGAAAAAAGAGATATGCAATATTTATACCAAGATGGTGATTTATATTATTTTATGGATAATGAAACTTACGAACAAATCCCATTAAATAAAGAACAAATTGGTGATAGTTTAAAATTTATGAAAGAGAACATGAACGTTAAAATACTATCTTATAAAGGAAACGTATTTGCTGTAGAACCACCAATCTTTGTAGAACTAGAAGTTACTTATACAGAACCTGGATTTAGTGGTAATACTACTACAACTGCTGGAAAGCCTGCAACATTAGAAAATGGTTATGAAATTAGTGTTCCATTATTCGTAAACATTGGAGATGTTATAAGAATTGATACAAGAACTGGCGAATATATGGAAAGAATTTAAGATAAGAAAGGAAAACATATCATGTCAGAGTTAAGTCAAAGATTTAAAAATATCATAAAAGAAGTGGAAGAACGAATTCAAGATCCAAAGGATGTAGAATTTGTAAAACAAAAAATTTCCGAAATATCTATTCTATTTTTAGACACCATTGATAAAATAACAGAAATGAGTGAACAAAAAATGAAAAGGATAGAAGAAACACAAAAAAATTTGCAAGAAAAAATAAATAAAATTGATAGTTCTTTATCCAATATAGAAAAAGATATTTACGATGAAGAAGATATGGACGAAGGATACGACTTTGAAATTGTTTGTCCATATTGTAACCATGAATTCACTTGTGATATAGAAGCAAATGAAAATGCAGAAGTACAATGTCCAGAGTGTAAAAATATGATAGAACTAGATTGGAACGGAGAAGAAGACGGATGTGCAGATTGTTCTTGTTGCGATTTTGATTGCTGTGAAGAAATAGAAGAGGAAGAAGAAAAAGACGACCCAAACGAAGAAGATGATGATATGTAGGTAAGGAAAGTAGCAAAAGCTACTTTCTTTTTTGGAATAACATAAAGTAAAAAAGTAACGTAAGTAAATTATTGTTGACATGGGAAGAATCGTTTATAGAATGTGTCTAAGAAAATAAAGTAAGAGGATTGATTAATGAACCATTTTTCCTTACCGTTAAATGCAAATGAGCACCGGTAGTAGCACCATTGGTTGGATTGCCATTACTGTCTTTATACGGATTACCCCAAATGCCATACACATTTTTAGGCCCCACATGTGCAATTACTTGTCCCTGTTTGATATTATCACCTACTTGCACTAGATAATTAGGTGAAACATGACAATAAGAAAAAGTATAATCCTTATGCTTAAAGGTAACAGTGCAACCACCAGCACCATTAAACTCAGCCATTGTTACCGTTCCACTGGTAATCGCTAAAAGAGGTGTGCCAGTAGGAACACCAATATCCACGCCACTATGAGAAGTAGAAGCTCCCGCAGTAGGGGCTTTTCTTTTACCAAAAGGAGAAGTAATGTGTGTATAACCAGGACAAGGCCACAAAAAGCCATTATCTTCTAATGAAAAGAAAGAAGATGCCGTGGGAGGAGTGTAAGAAAAAGTAACAGAATCCGAAGAAGTAAGAACTGGAATGAAAAAGCAAGATAGCAAAATAACAAACAAAAGTAAAAAAAGTACAAAAGAAAAAAGCTTATGAGAAAATAGTCCGCATAAAAAACCTCCTATAAGCCCCCATAAACTTTTAAAAACCCCTTATTTGGTGGAGATGAGGAGAGTCGAACTCCTGTCCAAGCCCCTTTCCATAAGAACTTCTCCGAGTGCAGTTTGTTGTTTTATTTCCTTTTCCCTTTCTACAACAAACAAGAAAAAGAAAAAAGTATCCTTTTGGTTACCCACTATTTTCAAGGAAAAAATAGTTTTGTTATCCTACTTGTTTTTAAACACCTTATCTCAAAACCGTAGGAAGTTCTAAGCAAGATGTGCCGCCAAACTTAGGCAGCGTATGCTAATTCTCTATTATCAGCGTTTATTTTTATTTTCTCGTTTTTTAAGTGGCCAACGAGAATCCACTACTCGCTATTCTTACTTCTAGAGGATTGTCGAAACCAAATACATCCCCATGTAAAATCTATTATACAATATTTTACAGGAAGATGCAACAGGAAAAATTATACTTGTCTGTAGAAATTTCCATTGGTATACTGGTTTCCTTCTAATTTTTTTCCTTGTTTTAAAATAGGGATAATAGTATTTAATTCTGCAACAGATTCTTCTAAAGCATCAATACGTAAAAAATCTACTGGTAAGTCAGAGGTATCTATTGAAGTTATTTTACTGTTATAAATTTCGGTAACGGTTTGCACATTATCTGGAACAATTCGAAAAGCATAACCTAATCTATCTTTTAACCAGTAAGTATCTTCTGCACTGGTACATCTAGCACCACAGGTAGGGTAGCACTTATTGGTAACTCCGAGTAAGCAATAGTTAGTACTCATAATGCGTGCTTTACCATAGCAGGTAAGTTCAGTAGAAACTGGTAAAGGGGAACTTAACATAGTTAACATATCCTCTTTATTAAGTTCCGGTGAAAAAGTAATAGTTTTTATCCCAAGTTTTGCTATTTCTTCTATACTAGTCCTATTAAAAAGATTCATTCCTGAACTTGCAATAAACGAATACGAACTACCATATGTAGCAAGTAAATCCATGCAGGAAAGATTAGATACCACAAAACCGCAAATAGGATATTTGGCCAAGGCGTTTTCTATATTATCGTCTATCAATTTACTATAATTTGCTTTAATAATAGTAGGCATATAAATATAAGTAGCAAAAGAATGTGTAATTTTTTCAATAGCAGAATCATACTTTCGAAAAGCAAAATATTTTAATGGTAAATAAATACGGTCTATTCCGTGTAGTAAAGTATAGTCGGTATTTAAATCAAGGACAGGTAGATATAATGAAATCTTTTTCTCCTTAGGAGGAAGGACACTATTAGTAGCAGAAGTAGCAGGAATAGAAAAAGGATGGGTAATTTTTCTGGTTACCTTTTGTAAAACAGCCCTTTGTAGCTTTTCTATCGTTTCTCTTCGCAAGTTATTTAACATACTAATGCTAGGAACAAATAAATTCTCATCCAAATATACCGTAATTTTTTCGAAAACATAAGGAGTATCCTTCGTTTTGGAAATTTGATGAATTACTTTATCTACCGTAATAGGAGCATTCTTAGCAGGAACCGGCTTACAATCTGCTTGTGCAGATACCTTAATTCCTTGGTAGCATTCTCCAGAAGCACGGGTAGTAGAAACCTCCATGCGAATAGGCATGTCTTTTTTTATGGCAATGGTGCAATGGAGAGGGATTTTTTTCAGCTCTTTATCACTATAACTATCCTTTACCGATGCTACTAAACTCTTACTACTAATTTTGTACACCTTATCCCCAGCAGAAATATTTCCCTTCATTCTACCAATGCGGACTGTACTATTTGCAAGAGCTTCTTTGGTATTTTCTTTTCCAAGCATGAGTTCAGAAACAGTATATTTAGCATGTTCTTTTTGTAGCATAATGGTATCTCCAATAGCAAGAGGTTCCTTAAGAGTAAGCGTAATAATACCTTTTTGCTCGTTATAACGATGCACATAACCAAGGAGTAATCCCATATTATCTGGTTTTTCCTTGTAAATTAAATCCTTGTTGGCAGAAGTAGAAAAATGACCACTAGAAAAACCACCACGGTTAAATGCTTGTAATAAATTTTGCTTGTCCTTAAGATCTACCACATATTCTTTACCAGAAAGGGCAAGGTCAATATACTTACGATAAATTTTTGTAGTAATAGCAACATATTCCGGTGGCTTCATTCTACCTTCTATTTTAAAACAAGATACACCGGCTTTTATTAATTCTGGAATATAGTCTAACCCACATAAATCTCTAGGGCTTAATAAATAGCCACTATCGATAGTAGTTTCTTTGCCAGAAGTGTTCTTTTGCAATAGGTCATAATTCATTCTGCAAGGTTGAGCACACTTTCCACGATTTCCAGAACGTCCTCCCACCATACTAGAAAAAAGGCATTGCCCAGAATAACTAATACACAAAGCACCATGAATAAACGTTTCTATTTCAATGTCAGTATGCTCGCAAATATAACGAATTTCGTTAATGGGAAGTTCTCTTGCTAAAACTACTCTTTTAAAACCTAAGTTTTGGCAAGCAAGGGCACCTTCTAAGTTATGAATAGTCATTTGCGTACTGGCATGAATAGGAAGGTCTGGAAAATGAGAAATTAAAAATCTTGCAAGACCAATATCTTGTACAATAATAGCATCAATACCATACTCATATGCCCTAGATGCTACTTCTACTGCTTTAGAAAATTCTTCTTCTTTTACTAAAGTATTTAAGGTAAGGTGTGTCTTTACATTACGTAATTTTGCATAGTTAATAGCTTTTTGTAACTCTTCCAACCCAAAATTAGAAGCAAACGCCCTAGCATTAAAAAAAGAAGAACCAAAATATACACTATCGGCACCATTTTGCACAGCAGCCTCTAAACATTTGAAATCTCCAACAGGAGCTAATAATTCTACTTTATTCATAAAAATATATTCCCTTCTCGCTATCTGCTACTAGAATAGAAACAGAAAGCACAAATAGTTTTTAAATAACGAACATAAAAATTCTCTAACACTATTGTAACACAAAAAATGAAATTCGCATACTATAACATAGAAAAGTGATAAAATCACGAAAAGATTAGCAAAAAGGAGGTCAAAATTCATGCAAGACGAAGTAAGAAACTGTGGATGTAACAATGGTTGCGGATGCAATAACGGAGGATTTTTAGGAAACTTATTTGGTGGATGTGGAAATAACTGCGAAATGTTATTCTTCATCTTAGTTTTCCTATTATTATTTACCAACTTTGGAGGAAGAAGCGGAAACAATTGCGGTTGTGGATGTTAAGCAAAAAGAAAAAGTGGCAAATCTGCCACTTTTTCTTTAGGTACGGAAGCACTCGTCTAAGCATTGCAAAAACTGAATAACATCTGCACGACTGGGAAAGATAACAGAACTAACCATAGCTATTCCATTTTCAGGCAAATTAACAGCCAAAGGACCTTCCTTATAAAACTTAGCCTTAAATTTGCTAGCAAATACAAGAACGCACATAAGCTCATAAAGCATAATTCCTCTATATAACGGGGAAATATCTTCAGCTACACGTATTACCCGAATATCCACAATCACCTTTTGCCGTAAAGCACAATATAACATAAACAAGCCATCCTTTCTATAGTAAAATGTTACTCTACTTGTACCTATGCTGTTTTACAACACTTACTATAGTATAGCACAAAATAGGAGAAAAGCAAGAATTTACATAAACTATTTGTAACAGTAACTTGAAAAAAGAAAAGGACTTCTGAAAATTGCAAAAGGACTTCTGAAAATTGCAAAAAAACTATTGCATAATGCCTAAAAGTATGCTAAGATATATTTGCTGATGCAGATAGGGGTATAGTGTTAATGGCTAGCACGATGGTCTCCAAAACCACAAGTCTGAGTTCGAATCTTAGTACCCCTGCCAAAAACATTGCCTACTAATTAAGTACTAGGCAATGTTTTTTCTTTTGCAAAGTATCTTGCAAGATAGAAAGAAGATGTGGTACAATGACACTATCATAGGAAAATAAAAAAGAAAAAATAGGAGTAGATATGGAAAAAGTAAAAGAAATAATAAAAAAAGTATGTACAAGAGAAGTAATTTTTTATGCGATATTTGGAGTATTAACTACTTTAGTAAATGTTGGTACATTTTCTTTATTAAACTTAGTATTTCATGTAGAAGAAAATTTATCTAATAATATAGGTATTGTAGTAGCAGTGCTATTTGCTTATGCTACCAATAGAAAAATAGTATTTCATTCCGAAGCGGTAACCAGCAGAGAAAAATGGATAGAGTTTGGTAAGTTTATTTTAGGAAGAGCTTTTACCATGGTAGTAGAATCTGCTGGCTTTTTCCTACTATTTAACATTTGCCACATTCAAAAAATGATTAGTAAATGCTTTATTACCGTTTTAGTAATTATTCTAAACTTTTTTGTAAGCAAATTTTTTGCTTTCCGTAAAAAGAAATAATTTACAAGATGGACGGGGAATTTTGGCAGACATTGGCAGTATACTAAAATAAAAACAAAAAAATGTTTGCAAAAACTATTGACAAAAATGTAAAATACGATATAATAATACCAAACAAAAATTCTATTTGATTTTTGGGAGGTATTCTTTTTTATGATTACAACACTACATATTAAAAATATTGGTATTATTGATGAAATGAGCATTGATTTAAACGAAGGGTTTAATGTGCTTACTGGCGAAACAGGTGCTGGTAAAACGCTTATTATTGATTCTTTAGGTATTATTGCAGGTGGCAGATTTTCCAAAGAAATGATTCGTAAAGGAGAGAATTATTCTTATGTGGAACTTTGCTTTTATGCTCCAGAAAATGAGCAAGCAATGGATGGCAATATTATTGTATCTCGCGAGATTTATGCAAATGGAAGAAACCTTTGTAAAATTAATGATAGAATGGTAACCGTTTCTGCCTTAAAAGAGTTTATGAAAACCATGTTAGATATACACGGACAGCATGACAATCAATTTTTATTAGACCCTACCACACATATTCGTTATTTGGATAATTTTGTAGGAAGTGAAATGAAAGCAAGAAAACAAGAGTATCAAGCGTTGTATCAAGAATGGAAAAGTATAAAAACAGAACTAAAACAAAACTATGGAGATGAAAAAGAAAAGGAAAGAAGATTAGATTTACTAGTGTACCAGTTAAAAGAAATACAAGAAGCAGAATTAACAGTAGGAGAAGAGGAAAAGCTAGAAACAGCAAGAAGAAAAATAGAAAATAACGAAAAAATCCAAAATGCATTAGGAATAGCACATGAACAAATAGAAATGCAAGGAATAGATGCTATTAGTACATCTATTCATGCATTAGAAAAAATATGTGGTGTAGAAGAAGAAATAGAAACTATTTTAAACAACCTAAAAAGTATGTACTATGATTTACAAGAGATGGGAAGAGATATTGGTTCTTTAAAAGAGCAAAACGAAGAAGCGGGAGAAAATAAACAAGAAATAGAAGATAGATTAGACCTTATTTATTCCTTAAAAAGAAAATACGGAAATACCATACCAGAAATTTTAGAATATGGCAAAAAAGTAGAGGCAGAAATAGAAAAAATAACCAATATGGATGGCTATATTAAAACCTTAAAGGAAAAGAAACAAAAATTAGAAGTACAAATGGAAGCAATAAGCAAAAATATGCATGATTTACGAGAAAACAAGGCAAAAGAATTAAGTGTTAGCATTGATAAAGAACTAAGTGAGCTAGAAATGCAAAACAGCAAATTTCAGGTAAGAATAGAGTATAATACGCAAAAAGAATTTGGACCAGATGGCTTAGATAGAGTAGAGTTTTTTATTTCTACCAATATAGGAGAAGAGGCAAAACCATTACATAAAATTGCATCTGGTGGTGAAATGTCACGTATGATGCTAGCAATTAAAACTATTTTAGCAAATGCAGATGAAATACCAACCCTTGTTTTTGATGAAATAGATACAGGAATTAGTGGTAAGGCTGCAAGGGCGGTAGCAGAAAAAATGAAGCGTATTGCAAAAACACATCAAGTAATTTGTGTTACTCATTTAGCCGTAATTGCGGCAAAAAGTGATTACCATTACTATATTAACAAAGAAGTGGTATGCCATCATACAAAAAGTAAAGTAAAACTATTAAAAGAATCCGAGGTAATAGAAGAAATCGCAAGGCTTGCCAGTGGAGAAAATACCCCAATTGCTTTAGAACACGCAAAACAATTAAGAGCAAGTTAAAATTATGTGTCAATGCGTACAATACGGGTAGTTACGGTCCAATCGTCTGTGGTAGCATAAATACGTATTGGTTTATCTAAGGTATTTTTAAAACGAAAATCTACACTGCCATAGGCAACGGCAGCATCTTTGCCTTCTTCTACATAGGTTACTTTTCTACTATGTTCGTGCCTTTCTACTACTTCTAATTCTGGAACGGCTAATACGGCATTGTACAAGGTACTACTAATCTGGCAGTTTCCGCCTCCTAATCCTTGGGTTACATTTCCTTCGGAATCGTAGACATCGGCTTCTTCATATCCTTTTTCTTTGGTGGCTTTTCCTACGGTATTACAAAAAGAAAAGGTTTCTCCGAGGTTCTACACGGGTGCCATTTAGCGTATTGCATGTTAAATGTAAGTTATGTTGCCTACCTTCTTCTTTTACCATAATTTTGGTAGAGAATGTAGCAATTTCTGTTTCCTTTGTTTTAACTAAGTTAGAGGTTTGTGTATTGCTTTTTTCAGAAGAAGATTCTTGGGAGGAAGGTAAACTTTCGTTGGTAGAGGTTCTACTAGCACTCGAAGTCTGATTGTTTGTATCTTTCTCTTCTTCAGGAGTAGAGCAACCAGTAAGTAATAAGATACTAGCAATACAAATAAGGATAAATTTTAACATTTCTATGTCTCCTTTTTATGATTTTATGGTTTTAGTTGTACAAGAAAATCTAGGATAGGTACAACAAAACTAATTTGGTTATAGTATAACCAAAAAAAGAAAAATTATGAAAAGTAGAAACAATTTTACTATAATGCAATAACAAAAAAAGAAAAAAACATTCCAGAATAAAATTCTGGAATGAAATACTCTATTTTTTATGTTATCTAGTCCAATCTTCTTCATGACTTAAGTCACGTTGGCTAGAGACAATATATTTAGAATTATTTTTTTCAATAGATAAGTTGGTATCTAATACTTTAGCAGATTTTGCATAGGCATCCACAATATTTTGTACTTTGGTATTGCCGGCTTGTAATAATACAATAGCATGTACGGCATCATAAATTTCTGGTGCTTCTTTAAAGTTTAAAGGAGTAGAACCAATTTTAGCAGCTTGATAATTGGCATCAGATACATTTAAAAAGGTAATGTCACGTGCAGACATTGTATCTGGAACTTTGGTGCCATCTGCAAGAGTTAATTCATGTGTATTGGTATAGGTGTCTGCAATTGCTACTTTTACTAGGCTTAGCATAGTGGAATTTACCATACTAGTATTTTGATTATAGTAATCTTGAATTTCTGCAGTGCAGGCTTGTAATTCTTTCTTTTGCTCGCTAGTAAGATTTTTTGCTTCTTTTAAGTTAGAATAGGTAATAATATTATTTTCAAATTTTTTCATTTCTTCTAAATCATTTCTTTGGGTATAGGTAAAAATGTCATCTAATTGGCTATTCTTTGGTTGAAGCATTGCAGATTCTATTTGTTCCATTACAGTAGCTTGTTCTGGAAGGTAGGTATCTCTATGCCTAAACATACTATTTTCAGAAATAGCTAAAGAACCTAATACTAATATACCAGAGGCACCTAAAGCAGCTAATGTTTTCTTAAAAGAAGAAGTCTTGGTTTTTTGTACTGCTTTATCTCTTTGCATAATAGAACCTTTAAAGCGTCTTGCTTCCTTTTTAGAATTATTACTTACCTGATATTTTTTTAAAAACGCATTATGCTTATCTTCCGTGGTTTGTGCATGGTGGTTATTTACCATATCTATAAAATGATCACTCATATAAAATTCCTCCTTTGTATGGAAACTACTACTATTATACCACGAAATGAAAAAAATCTCAAATTTTCCAAAAAAATCACAAAAATCATTTGACAAAACCATATTCTTAATAGATAATATAGGATGAAAACAGCAGAAGAAAAAGAAAGGAATTTACTAAGGAGGAAAGAAAACTATGTACGTATTTAATAAAATTATGGTAAATCCACAATTACCAAAAAGAATTGAAAAATTATCTGAAATTGCCAATAATCTATGGTGGTCTTGGAATACAGAATTTTTAAGATTATTCAAAGATATTGATATTGATTTGTGGGAAAAAGTAGATAAAAACCCAGTCAAATTTTTAAAATTAGTTTCGCAAGAAAAATTAGAGATGGTAGCAGAAAATTTTGCTTTCCTTTGGAATTACGACCGTGTTGTAAAAAATTTTGAAGATTACATGAAAAGTAAAACAACATGGTTTTCTAAAAACTATCCAAATAATCAAAAAGATTTAATAGCTTATTTTTCAGCAGAATATGGACTAGACCAAATACTATCTATTTATTCAGGAGGACTTGGTATTCTTTCTGGTGACCATTTAAAATCTGCAAGTGATTTAGGTATTCCATTAGTTGCAGTTGGTTTGTTATATAAAAACGGATATTTCCATCAAAAGATAAATGGATATGGAATTCAAGAAACAGAGTATAAAAATATAGAATTAGATAATTTGCCAATTGTTCCTGTAATGGATGCAGAGGGAAAAGAACTGATTATAGATGTAAAACTACCAAAAAGAAAATTATATTTAAAAGTATGGAAAATAGCAGTAGGAAGAGTAACACTTTATTTAATGGATTCTGATATTAAACAAAATCATGAAGAAGATAGAAATACTACTATTCGTCTTTATGGTGGAGACCAAGATATGCGTATTCGTCAGGAAATTGTGCTAGGCATGGCTGGAACAAATCTTCTAAAAAAACTAGGTCTTAATCCAACTGTATATCACATGAATGAAGGTCATTCTTCTTTCTTAACCATAGAGTTAATTAGAAGTATTATGGAAGAAAAACAAATTTGTTTTGAAATGGCAAGAGATATTGTTACTTCTAAGACAGTGTTTACTACTCACACGCCAGTACCAGCAGGAAATGACATTTTCCCGGTAGAATTAGTAGAAAAATATTTTGATGGATTCTGGGATAGATTAGGTATTACAAAAGAAGAATTTATGAAATTAGGTATGAAACCTGAAGATAAAGAACAAAAAACATTTAATATGGGAATTTTGGCTTTAAAAATAGCAGGAAAGAAAAATGGTGTTAGCAAACTCCATGGAGCAGTTTCTAGGGAATTGTTTAGTGAAGTTTGGCCCAATATTGCAGCGGAAGAATCTCCTATTACCTATGTAACCAATGGAATTCATACTTGTACATGGCTTGCTGCTAATTTAAAGGAATTGTACAACAAGTATTTAATCCCTTATTGGCAAGACCATATTCAAGAACCAGAAATTTGGGAAAGAATCCGTAATATTCCAGATGAAAAACTATGGGAAGAACATCAATTTAGAAAAGAAAAACTAATGCAATTAGTAAAAGAAAATATCACCAACCGTTTAAGAAGTAGTAATATTTCTTATGAAGAAATAAACGAAATTACCTCTAAATTAGATGCTAAAGCATTAACCATAGGTTTTGCAAGAAGATTTGCTACATATAAAAGAGCTACTTTAATTTTTAAAGATTTAGAAAGAATTACGCAAATTTTTAATAATGCCAAAAGACCAATCCAAATTATTATTGCAGGAAAAGCACATCCGGCAGATAAGGAGGGACAAGATTTAATTAAATATATTCACGATATTGCTATGAAACCACAATTTAAAGGAAAAATATTCTTACTAGAAAACTACAATATTGCGATGTCTCGTTACTTAGTAAGTGGTGTAGATGTATGGCTTAATACGCCAAGAAGACCAATGGAGGCTTCTGGAACAAGTGGACAAAAGGCAGCAGTTAATGGCGTTATTAATTTTAGTATTCTAGATGGCTGGTGGGCAGAAGGGTATACGTCTAATAATGGATGGATTATTGGCTCTAACAAGGAATATACAAATTACGAAGAGCAAGATAGAGAAGATTCAGAAAGTATTTATCAAACATTAGAAAATAAAATTATACCAATGTATTATGAGCAAGATAAAAATGGTGTTTCTAGAAGATGGATGGAAATGATGAAAAATTCTATTATTACGAATGCACCAAAATATAGTACTTCACGTATGTTAATAGATTACACTAGTAAGTTATATATGCCACTTTGCAATTTAACCAAGACTTATTATGAAGATATTGCAAAGGTTTCCGAGTTTAACACATGGAAAAAAGAATTACGTAAAAACTGGAATGATATTAAGATTATACAAGAGCAAAATGCCAATAATATTACGATTAATGCAGGAGAAAAAATTCCGGTAACCTGCAAAATAGAATTACCAAATCTAGATAAAAACAGCATTGAAGTACAAGTGTATTGCGGAAGAATTCAGGAAAATGGTATTATTGAAAATGCAAAAAAGATACCAATGACCTATGTAACATCACAAGATAATGTTCATACTTATACAGCGCAAATAGAACTAGAAACTGGTGGAAATTATGGTTACACATTTCGTGTAATACCAAAACATGATATGTTGCTAGATGCTGCTAATTTAGATTTAATAAAATGGGTAACCGTTTAAAAAAGAAGAACTAGTATTTTAGGATACTAGTTTTCTTTTAGAAAAACCCTTGTCGAAAAAAGTAAAAAATGGTAGAATAAACAGCAAAGAAACATACAGGAGATGAGATATGGAGATAGTAGCAGAAAAAGAAAAACAAGAAAATACTGTAGAACAAAAAAATGTGTCAAAGAAAACTAATTTTGGCTTTTCTATTTTTGGCTTTTCTATTTGGAGATTACTAACCTATTTTGTATTATATAGCATACTAGGTTTTGTCATAGAAACATTATTTGGATTATGTACAAAAGGTGTAATTGAAAGTAGGAAAAGCTTTCTATATGGTCCTTTTTGTGCAATCTACGGTTTGGGAGCTGTAGTAATGCTTATCTTTTTACAATATTTTAAAAAGAATAACGGAACGCTATTTTTAGGAGGCTTTCTCATTGGTTCTATTGTAGAATATTTAGTCAGTTGGATTGGAGAAATGTTACTTCATGTAAAATGGTGGGACTATTCTGCAGTACCTTTTAATATTCAAGGAAGAGTATGTGTTTTCTTCTCTTTGTTTTGGGGAATACTAGCTATTTTCCTAGTGAAGACCGTTCACCCAAGAGTAGATAAATTTATAGAAAAGCATATTTCTACTAAATACCTAAAAGTCTTTTCTATTATTCTTATCTTGTTTATGTTTGTAGATTGCTTAATAACAGGATTTGCCTTACGAATGTTTAACACAAGACTTGTTTTAAATTATGACCTAGAGTTACAAAATGTAGAAAACTATATAGAAGACTATAAAAAATTATATAGCATTCCAGAAGTAAAAGAATTTGCAGATAAGCACTTTTCGGACGAAAAAATGTTAAAAACATTTCCAAATTTAAAGGTGACTGGAAAAGATGGACAAATTATATATGTAAGTGATATCTTAAAAGATATTCAGCCATATTATATAAGAGTGTTTACCCCAACCGTTCGTGGAAAGCCAATTATAGAGCCGGAAACTTATGAAGAAAAATAGCATCTAAAAAGCAAAAAAATCTTAAAAAACTAAAAATACTTTTTTATACTTTAGACAGTAGTCAATAGAGATAAAATTAAACTTAAAATTTTGCAAAAGCGATTGACTTATTTCTTTCTTTTGTGTATACTTTATTCGTGATATAATGACGAAGATTTACAAAGGAAGAGGGAGAAAAAAGTAATATGAAATCGAACCATAAAAGCAAAACAAGATTTTTGCTATATATACTAATTATTTCTATTTTATTTACCGTTCTTTTGCCATATAGTGGCACTTTTTCCGCGACTAATGAATATACACAAGAATTAAAATCTGGAATTGATAGTTTTCCAGAAAGTTATAGACCATATTTAGAGAAACTTTCTGAAATTTATCCTAATTGGACATTTGAAGCTTATTACACTGGAATTGATTGGGATGAACTCGTAGAAAAAGAAACCAATAATTGCGACAATCCTAAAAATAGAATATATAAAACAAGAAAAGATTCTTGGAAAGATAGTTGTGTAACACCAGAAAATGGGGCTTCCTATGTTTGTGCCAGTCCACAAATTATTGCATACTATATGGATCCAAGAAATTTCTTAAATGAGATTAATATTTTTGAATTTGAAGAGGTATCCTTTAATCCACAAATCCATACAGTAGCTAATGTAAATAAAATATTACAAGGTACTTTTATGGAAAATGCAAAAGTAACTTATACTAATAGTGAAGGAAAAGAAGTAACTACAGGATATGCAGAAATATTAGTAGAAGCAGCAAAAGAAACCAATTGGAGTCCTTTCCAAATTAAAACCAAAATAGTACAAGAAGTAGGCTCTTCTGGAAGTGGTTCTGTTTCCGGACATTATGTGGCAGCAGATGGCACAGTGTATGATGGCTATTATAACTTCTTCAATTATGGAGCGTATGATACTGGAGATGCTATTCAAAATGCGCTAGAATATGCCAAACGAGAAGATGTGAATTGGAATAATCCATACAAAGCTATTGTAGAAGGAGCTAAGCTAATATGTAATTCCTATATTAATGCAGGACAAAATACGGCATACTTTTTTAAGTTTGATGTAGTAGGAACAAGCATTTTAGAAACAGGAAAAACACAAACAGTAAATGCAAACACGATGTTTGCACATCAGTATATGACAAATATAGAAGATCCATATAATCAATCCAAAGGATTATACAACACTTATGTAGCCAATGGACTTATTTCACAAAAAATGAATTTTATTATTCCGGTATATAACAATATGCCAGATGTAGTAAAAAAACCAACTACATTAACAGAACAAGATGGAGATTTATATTATGTGAATGTGAAATCAACACCTCTTTCTATAAGGCAAGAACCGTCTTATACGGCAAATGTAGTAGCAACAATAGAAAAGGATGAAGTTGTTGCTATGTTAGAACAAGCTTGCAAGGTGGAAGGAGATGCTGTTTGGAATAAAATTAAATTAGAAGACGGAACAGTAGGATATACAACAGATGAATATATTACGTCTTGTAAAAACGGAAGCACACATGGATTTAACATAACAGCTTCTAGTAAAGAAATAGTAGCAGCACCAGAGGTAACCGTTTCGGACATTCAAGCAAAACAAAAAGGAGCTGTTGTTAAGAATACAGAAGGAAAAACAATAACAGGAGAAACTTTAGTAGGAACAGGAAATACGGTAACCATAGATAAAACAACTTACACCATTGTAAAACTAGGAGATGTTAATGGGGATGGCAAGGTTACAGTAAATGATTCGTTACGTATTCTAAGATATGCAGCAAAAGAAATCACCTTAAAAGGAGTATACTTAAAAGCAGTAGACGCTAATCAAGATGGAAAATATAATGTAAAAGATTCGCTAAGAATTCTAAATTTTAAAGCGAATATTTCAGATATTTTACTATAAAAATTGTAACTTTTTCTATTCCAGTATGGTATAAAAAATAGTTACAAGGAAAGAAGGAAAAATGAAAAAGAAAAGTATAGTTTGGATTGTCTGTATCATGCTTCTTTTAGGAATGTTTGCAATACCGGTATATGCTATTCCTAATAATAATCCGGCATTAAAGGAATTAAAAAGTAATGTGGGAGAATTAAATCCTAAATTTGATTATCTTACAATAGACTACAGTATTGTAGTGCCAAGTGAAACAGAAAAGATAGAAATTACAGCAGTTCCGGAAGAAGAAACATCTACCGTAACAATAACAGGAAATGAAAATTTGGAGCTAGGCCTAAATACCATAGAGGTTCTGGTAACAGCCGAAGATGGAACTAGTAGAACTTATACCATTCGTGTAACAAGAGGAGATGTAGAAAAAGCAAATACCAACCTAAAGAGTTTGACAATAGGAGATTATAACTTGGTTCCAGAATTTAATAATGGAATTACAGAATATGTACTTCCTATTCCAAAAGATGTTACTTCTATAGAGGTAGAGGCTGTTCCGGAAAGCGATGGCGCGACGGTACAGATAGAAGGACAAGAAAACATTACTGGAAATGACCAAATGGTAACTGTACTTGTAACTGCCGAAGACGGCATTACCCAAAAACAATTTAACATTATTGTGACAAAAGGAGAAACGGAATCTGAGAAGTGGCAAGAAGAAGGACAAGTTGAAGAAAACACACAATCTACAGAGGAACCTAACTTTTGGTTTGCCAAATATATGGCATTTGCAATAATTGTAGTAATTGTACTTGTTGTGCTGTTACGCATTATACAAGTAAAAAGGGCAAAACAAGAAAAGGTAAAGGAGAAGACAGATGACAAGAACTAAAGCAAGTATATTACTTATACTAATTACTTTTATACTGTATTTTTTGGTTGTTTCTTTTGGAAATATTAGTTTGGCAACAGAAAAAGATAAGATTGTAATTGCACTAGACCCAGGACATGGAGGTATACAACCAGGAGCTGTAAATGGAAGTTTACTAGAAAAAAATTTAACATTAAAGGTGGCAAATTACATAAAAGAATACTTAAGCGAATATGATAATGTAGAAGTAGGACTAACTCATAATGGACTACCAAGCAATCAGGAATTAGAAATATTTGATAGAGGCGTGTATGCAAGAAACATTAATGCGGATATGTTAATTAGTTTGCATTTTAACTCTAGCGATAGCAGTAGCCCTAACGGGGCAGAGGTTTATGTGACAGCCTGCAAAGCACTTCCTAAATATAATGAAAATTGTACGGCTCTTGCTAATAAAATATTAAATAATATTGCAAAACTAGGAATTAAAAATAACGGAGTAAAAACAAGAGTTATTACAGGTGATAAAACCGATATTTATTATCCAGGATGCCCAGCAGACTGGGATGGACCAATACGTTATGCTATGAGAGGTACCATGATTGACAATGGTGTAACATCGGTTTTGAAAGATGGTAAAAAGGTAAAAGTATCTGCAGACACCTCTGCAGATGTCAAAAATGGTGAAGGAGTACCAGGAATATTAATAGAGCATTGTTATATCAAAAGTGATGCAAAATACATTGATTCAGAGGAAGACATTAAAGCACTTGCAAAAGCAGATGCAGATGGAATTATAGAACACTTTGGATTAACAAAGGAAAAAGAAGTAACAGTACAAAAAGATGAAGAAGGTAAACTAGTACTAACAGGACCAGAAGTAGGAAAAGCAGAATTAATAAAAAATATTTCAGGGGCCACAGTAACCACACAAGATGGAAAAGCGGTAGAAGGAGATACTTTAGCAACAGGATATAAAGTAAAGGCAGGTAATAAAACCTACCAAGTAGTAAAACTGGGAGATGTGAATGGAGACGGCAAGGTTACGGTAAATGATTCACTTCGTATTTTACGATACTGTGCCAAAGAAGTAACTCTAGAAGGGGTCTTCCTACGAGCAGTTGATGCAAATAGAGATGGCAAATATACGGTAAACGATTCGTTAAGAATTTTAAACTATAAAGCAAACGTTTCGGAAATTAAATTATAGGAGAGTGTAAAGATGAAAAAAGTAGTATTAAAAATTTTATTTATTGTAATCCTTTTCTTAGGATTAAACAGAATAGTAGCAAATGCTGCTGTAACGGGGACTAGTGCTACCATCAAACCAGGCGAACAAGCAACCATTACCATTAAGTCCGATAAAAAATTAGGATGTTTTGAATTAACATTAACAGACTTAGGAGGATTAGAATTTGTAACAAGTTCTGGAGCATCTGGAAGTTCTGGAAATGGAAGTAAAGTAATTGCTTATGCTAGTGCAGAAGGAACAACAACCATGGCAACCTTTACTGTAAAAGCACCAGCGAATGCAACAGCCAAAACTTATAACGTAAAATTTTCAGCTACGAATATGGATGACCCACAAGAAAATGGAAGCGTTCCTGCATCTGCTACTGTAACAGCAAAAGTAACAGTAGAAAAAGAAGAACCAACACCTCCACCTTCTAATGAAAACTCTGGGGGAAATACATCCAATGGTGGAAATACTTCTAATGAGGGAAGCAATACTGGAAGTGGAAATAATGGAGGGGGAACCACTACAACACCAGAACCAAAATCAAGCAATGCAAATTTAAAAATGATTGTAACAGAACCAGTAGATTTTAGTGGATTTAAACCAAGCCAAACTTCAGGATATGAAGTAACAGTAAATAATGATGTAGATAGAATTACCTTTGTTACAACAAAAGAAGATGATGGTGCAACATTAGGAAAATGGGTAAATAGTGCAAATTCTGATTCTGGGTATTCTTGGGTATACTTAGCAGAAGGAAGAAACGAAATTAGCATGACAGTAACAGCAGAAGATGGAACAACTAAAAAGACCTATACAGTAGTAGTAAATAGACTAGCAAAAGAAGATAGCGAGCCAAACAATGAAGAAGAGAATCCAAACGAAGAAGAAACACCTACCGAAGGAGAAACAGAAGAACAAGAACTAGCATTAGCCAGTCTAAGTATTGATGGAATTACCATTAGTCCAACATTTAAAGCTGATGTATACGAATATACAGCAAAATTAGAAGACATGACAGTAGATAGCTTAAAAGTAGATGCAAAAGCAAATATAGAAGGAGCTACTGTAGAAGTAACTGGAAATGAAAATTTGGTAGAAGGAGAAAACACCATTACTATATTATTAAAATACGAAGATAAATCAGCAACCTATCAAATTACTGTAACAAAAGCACCAAAAGCAGTAGTAGACAATACATCAACCAATACACTTTCTAACACAACAGAAACAGCAGCAACAACGGAAAACAAAAACAGTGGAGGACTTAGTCTTCCTATGATTATTGGTATTGGCGTAGTAGGTATCATTATACTTGCAGCAGTAATAGCCCTTATTGTAACAAAAGTTAAATTCAGAAAAAATAATGGGGTAGACCTAAACTTTATTGACGATATAGGAAACGACGACAATAACAACAATGTACGTATTCGTCAAAATGGAGAAGACAAAATAGAAATAGAAGACGACGACCAAGACGGAAACGATAATAGAGGAAAAGGAAGAAGAGGAAGACACTTCTAAAAAATAAGAGGGCATCCTAACTAAATGGATGCCCTCTAAAAAATGGTAAGCTTTTTTAGGAAAAAATAAAAAAGCACTTGCATTTCTATCAAAAGCAAGATATAATGAAAAAGTAAATGCTACTGTAGCTCAGTTGGTAGAGCA
>UMJJ01038886.1_pt1 | contig 37745 bp, 31 predicted proteins | sample 1966051 | NCBI WGS metagenome assembly UMJJ01 (sample SAMEA4836147, study PRJEB28245) | human gut metagenome | biome: gut microbiome; material: fecal sample | place: Denmark | collected 2008
ATCTTCCGGCGCCACGGTGTAGGTCTGGCTGCGCAGGGTATCCTCATCGGTGGCCTCTCTTTGTCCCACCCTGGAGACGATGGCCCCGCTGATGCCGCTGACCTCTGAAGATACCTGATAATCTGCCGTCCCGTACAGGAACTTATGAAGCTCTTGTACATTGGACTCCAAAGATACCGGGATCACAATACTACCCAGTCCGGAGATGGTATCTGTAGTCTTCTCAAAGGGGAATCCGGAATTCTCCCCCAGCGTATATTTCGCAAAATCCTTGGCATAGGAAAGGATCTCCGCCACCGTAAAGTTAGTGGAAATGCTGGGGAACACTTCATCGATGATGTTATTGATCGTTCCCAGATCACTTTGCTTGATCTTCTCCACCATCTTCTCGATCACCAGACGCTGCCGTTCCGTACGGGTAAAATCTCCTCCCGCAGTGGACCGGATCCTGGCATAGGTAGTGGCCTGTACTCCGTCCAGAAGCTGCGGACCGCCATTCTGCACGTAGTTGACTTCCTTGCCTGCCACCGCGCCGGTCTCATCGATGAACTCATTGATATACTGGACTTCTTCTTCCTTCACATCAATCTCCACGCCGCCCAGCTGGTCGATCACTTCCGCCACAATGCCAAAGTCCACGGTAACATAATTCTGGATGTCCAGATCCAGGTTCCGGTTCAGCATGTTGATGGCCTGCTCCGGACCGCCAAAGCTGTAGGCCGCGTTACACTTCTGCAGGGTTCCGTCGCCAATATCCAGAAGGGTATCCCGGTATACGGAAACCATCTTGATCTCCTTGGTCTTATTGTTCAGGCTGGCCACAATGATGGTGTCCGTGCGGACGCCCTTCTCCAGCTGACCTGTCCGTGAATCCCCGCCAAACAGAGCCACGTTGGTATATCCTTCCCCGGCGGCTTCCGCCTCCTGGTTGATCACAATATCCTCCTTGGGGATCTCCTGAGTATCGATCTTATTCAGCTTAGTTGCCGCATATACCACGCCGGATGCCAGAAGAGCCAGCACCAGAGCCCCCAGGCAGACCGCCGCCTTCTTGGGGCCGCTCAGCCTTAAGAACCAGTTCTTCTTGCGCCTTCCTCTCCTGTGTCTTCTTTTCGCCATATCACACCTCTTATCCTGGGTCGGTTTATTTTTACCAAATTCCGATATATTTTACACCAAACGGAAAGTTTCATCAAGTACTAACGGACACAATAACAGGTCCCTTTATATTTTTTGTAACTATTGTCCAAATCACAGACCACTACATCGTGGTGCGCCACCTGCTTCTCCTTGGGCGGCAGCTTCATATAATCGCCGAATGCAGTCCTTAAGTAGGCGTCGTATCCCTGGGGGATCGGCATGTCATATCCCTCAAATTTCCGCCACACAGCCTTGTCAAAAGCCTCTCTCGGGTACCGGTTCTTCATATAATGGGGGCCTGCGCACAGTTCTGTCACATATTCACAGTCCTCCATCCGGTATTTGGTCATCTGCCGCTCTGCCAGACGCCAGATCCGGTAGCGCATCTTCTGAGACGGAACCACCGCCAGAGCCAGTTGCCCCGCAAGCTTCATCAAAGGCCCGTGATTCTCCGGCACCAGCTGGGAGCGGTACACAGAATAGACCATGGCCCACAGAAGCTGCAGCTTCCTGCGGAACTTCCCGGAGGGACAGCCGTCCAGGGGCAGCACATCCAGGATCAGCCCGTGGCTGATGTCCAGATCCGTCTGATAGGGCCGGATGAAGGTGGTGGTATTATCCCGGATATTCAGGAAAAGGTTGTGATCGATGTGGTAAGCGTCCGAATTCTCCATGGCATAGCGGGTTGTATCCGCCCGCTTCTTCCAGATCCGCTTCAGGATCTCATAATCCCGCCTGGGCATAAAAACATCCACATCGTCGTCCCAGGGGATGAAGCCTCCGTGGCGCACCGTCCCGATACAGCACCCTCCGCAGAAATAGAAAAGGAGATGGTTCTCCTCACAGAACTGCTTAAAATACAGAGCCATCTCCAGACTTTTCTTCTGAATCTTCTTTAATTCTTCCTGACTGTAATCCATCATGCGTTCTCTCCCATCAGCCGCTCCATCAGCTCCAGGATCTTCCGGTAGGCATAAGGCCGGTCAAACTGCTCCTGGGCGATCTGCCTTGCCCGCTCGCCCATCCTGGCCCGCTTCCCTTCGTCCTTGTAGAGCTCCAGGATGGCGTCCGCAAGTATTATTTTATCCTCTGCCTCAATATTTATCCCAAAGCCGTCTGTCTCCACCTTCCCCCGGAATTCCGGGCTGCTGCAGGTGTTGATCATGGGCTTGCCCGCCGCCAGGTAATCCCCGATCTTGGTCACGATACTCTGGGGCGCCTTCTTCACAAAAGAATTCACCAGGATGTCCGACTTCTTCAGATAAGCCGCCATCTTCTCATAAGGAGCATAACCTACGAAATCCACGCTCCCCTTCAGAGTGGACGCCAGTTCTTCCAGCTCCTCCTTGAGAGGACCGCCTCCCAGGATCTTCATATGGATATTGTCGTATCCTCTTTCCTTCAGCACATCCGCCGCCAGCACCATGGTACGGATATCATAGCTGGTTCCGATGGTGCCTGCATAAGTCACCCAGAACTCGCCCTCCGGCTTCTGGACTTCATCCATGTGATCCTCCGCCCCCTGATCGAATACGGAGAGCTCGTTTCCCACGTATACCGTGATCTTAGGGATATCCTCCCTCCGATGCTTGAAGGGACGGGCCGCATACTCGTCGGAAGTACCCACCACGCCGGAACAGAGGTCGTAGACCTTCCTGGCATCCCGCAGGAAAGGATAGAACAGGATATCGCTGAGCACCGGAACATCCAGCACCATCCGCATGGCCTCCGGCCAGAGATCGTTCACATCCACCACAAAAGGAATCCCCTTCTCCCTTGCAAACTCCGCCGCCACAAGGGCCACGTCGTTGGGCGGGATCTCACAGTAGATCAGATCATAATCCCCATCCTGCTGCAGCATCTTCTTCAGGTTTTTCGCCGCGATATGGTGGCTCCAGATCCTGCGAAGATCAATATTCTTCTTATAACCTGGTTCCTCGATAAAGCGAAGAGAGAAGGCATACTTGTCCTCCTTCACGCGCTGAAGATCCCTCTGCGCCTTGGCCCAGTGCTGGAAGGAAGTTGTGATAAGGTCAACCTGATAACCGTTGGCAGCAAGATACTCTGACAGAAAACGGAACCGTGTGTAGCCGTTTTCGTTATTTAATTTTACCCCCATGGTAATGATCGCGATTCGTTTCATAAAAAATCCTATTCTCCCGATATAATGTCACTCTTATTAAGTATATCTTATTCTCCTTAATTTTCAAGGGTTTAATTACTTCTTAATAAATATTGGTGAAAATCACTGATTGAGAATATCGCACACGACTGCAGCCGTAAATAACAGCGAATTCCAATTTACCCAATGTGTATATCCTATTTTAGTCAATTACGATTTACTAAATCTAAAATCACTTTCCGAAACACCAATAAATAAAGCACACGGCACATTCATACATACTAAAGAAGAAATTTTCAGATGTTTTAACCTTCTCAGGCGCAGGATACGCTAAGATAACTAACACATAGTTTCTATAGTGATCTCCATTTTTTGTGTTTTATGTGTCAAACCTCATTGTCGCTATCTCTTTAATAAAAATGTAATTCTATACTTCTACATAATCCCCCGAGTACATAATCACAACTACATCCGGCTGAAAGTCACGGATATACTGGATATAACTGTCATTATACCTGCCTTCCTGAGGATCCAGATAACGAGTCTCTCCAAAACACAGGCTCAAATATTGTACCATTGGTCTGGCAAAGGAATCTGAAACAATCAAAGTTTTCAAACCATCTGGTTTTTGATGATTAACTATGATATTCTCAACATACCCACCATTTAAACAAGCATTATATTTATTATTATAATCCGGATCATCTAAAATGGTCAGATCCACAAATGCTTCCACAAAATCTCCTTCTTTTTCTTTCTCCAGTTCTGCATTAATAAAATGTTTATACGTCAGATCGGTTTCAAAAGTTGGTTCCAACATTGTGAAATCATCTTTTCCAACATAATATTTCCCCGTTCGTATCCCCATAGAACCAAGGAAGGAGTTTTCCCAAACCAATTCACGAAACTTATCTTGCTGAAGGATCTCTTCGTCTAATTCCAGGTCATAATTCGTATTTAAGCTTTTCACAACACTCTGTGCCGCAAGAAAAGCCGATCCAACTGTCCAATGATGATCTGTTTTATAAAATTCCAGATTATCATCTAATTCTTTCCTAATATCCAGCACTGGGAATCCTTCTGTTTCCATCGCCTTTCCCCAAAAATCATACTGTCTGTTCTGTTGAAACTCCAATCCATATGGCAATTCCCCTGTCTTATATACCCTTTGTACATATAATACATCTGCTCCAGCTTCCTGTGCCGCCCGCATAATTGCTGCCGTATCATCACAATTCTTTTGTTCTGACTTTTCATTAAAAACATATTCCACATCATCCATAAGATAAAGATTTCCATCAAGACCTTTTATGACGCCATTATCGATCATTTGTACTGCCATTTTCGCAATCGTCCCTTGCAGATCAATAAAATCTTCATGCCGCCAAAAATTATCTTCATACGTTCCTTCCGCAATACTTGTATCCAAAGATCGGGATATATACTGTGCTTTTGCCGTATTATATAAATTCGGAAGATTTGCACCGCCTATTGCAAATATCGTAAGTAAGAACATTATCCAAAGAGCATTTTTCCGCCATATTTCTCCAAAATTCCGCATAAAATAACCTCTTCTAAAAATTAAAGTAAATGAACGGGTTATATCCTCCCGTCACCAGATAGACTGCCGATATCATAAAAATCAACATATATACTACTGGAGCAGTGTTTCCCAGAATCCTTTGCATTTGCTTATTCTCTAATTTAAACGACAGTTTTTGGAATACTGCCGCCGATTAAAGCACACCAAATACAAAAAAGAACTTATATTCACAAAAATAACGCACCGCCTGTCCATCTATTAAGTTCTTCCCGGCAAACATGTCACGCAAATAGTCTATTCCCTTAATAACGGAATCCGAACGGAAAAACACCCATGCAACATTTACAAAAAACAATGTATACACGTGGTGAAACCACCCCGGAAATTTTTGCATTTTTCTATATAGGCCACTATATTTTTCAAACACTAACAAACCAAAATAAAGCAACCCCCATAATACAAATGTCCAATTTGCCCCATGCCATATCCCGGTTGCCAGCCAAACTACAAACAAATTAAAGATATGTCTTCTTACGGTTTTGACACGATTCCCGCCCAACGGTATATAGAGATAATCTCTGAACCATGTACTTAAGGAAATATGCCATCGTCTCCAAAAATCCGTAATACTCTTTGCTATATATGGATAATTGAAATTCTCCATAAAATCAAACCCAAACATCTTTCCGAGTCCGATAGCCATCTGAGAATACCCGTCAAAATCAAAGTATATCTGCAGCATATATGCAACTGCTCCCAACCATGCAAATGCGACCGAAATCTCATCTCCTCTGCTTACACTGTCAAACGCTGCATCTGCCACAATTGCAAGATTGTTAGAAACAAGAACCTTTTTCCCAAGCCCCGCAATAAATTTCCGTACCCCTATTGCCATGTTATCAATTGTATGCGTTCGCTTAAGCAATTGTTCGTTAATATCTTTATAACGAACAATCGGCCCTGCCACCAGCTGCGGAAAAAATGAAATATACAATGCAATATAAAAGATGTTCCTCTGCGCTTTCACTTCCCCTCTATATACATCAATCACATATGACATAGCCTGGAAAGTAAAAAAGGAAATTCCTATAGGCAACTCAATACTGGTCTGCGGCAAAATATTCCCAAATATATGATCGATATTGCTTATCGTAAAATTTAGATACTTAAAGACAAATAAAATTCCAATATTAATAATTACAGATGCTACTAACCATATTCTTTTTCCACCTTGTCTCCCTGAATTCTCTATCAGCCTTGCAAACAGATAATTGAATATAATTGAAACCAGCATAACTATTACAAATTTGGGTTCTCCCCATGCATAAAAGCCAATACTGGCTGCAAGAAGCAACAAATTCTGTAACATCAAATGGTTTCTTAAAATTGTAAAATATAACACCAGTACTCCCGGCAAAAAAGCAAAGATAAAAATCGCACTGGAAAATAACATAACTTCACATATATGATGTTTACAAAATCAAAACACCACATTCCCTTTCTTTTTCTCTCCAAAACATATCCTTATTCTTCTACCAAAACGCATCCCATTGGTTCAATATCTAACGCTCTAAGATACACAAACATTTCATTTATAAATGCCTTCTTGTCTTTTCCAACTCTAATCAAAATCACAAATCTTGTGTTCTTGATTTCTTCTTTTTCTAATTTCTCAACTAATTTATCAAACAAAATAAGTTTCTCACTTTCAAACAAGCTAGCTTTTCTCATCTGACCTGCTGAAACTAAAAATACTTGACCTTTTTGCTTGTAATGTCTAAGAACCCCTTTCAATTCTTGTTCTGCACGTTTTCTCCCTCTTTTCTCAACTGTAAACAAACAATTTATTTCCTCTCCCAAAAGAATATCTTCCTTAATATAGATTTTTTTATCAAGACAAATTATGACAAACAAAACAAGCAAGCCAACCATTCCGCCAAGTAAAGTAATAAATAAATTCTTAACACTAATCATATTTTTCATAAAAGAAGGTTCACCTGTCTGCTTCGTTGATGTATCAAGTAGTCTAAGTCCAGAAAACATCCCATCACTTTCATAATAATTGAGCATTTCCTGGAAAACCAATTGATTTAAGTACTGTGTCTTCTCCGTCTCATTTCCCCGAACAGTTAATTCTAACATATTTCCTGTCACTGAAAGGTTAATTTCATCATCTTCCTCTAAGACCTCATAGCCCATTCCCTTTAATTGATCATTCAACAATTTATGCATCACACCTGTTTCCAGATAAAGTTCAAATTCTTCCCCAACAGATGCCGCTGTAACATGAATGCTTTCAGAAATCTCAACACCTTCTTGCTGCGCCTGAACCAAGCTTGTTACGATAGTCTTCAACCCCTTTTCAGATTCCTTCACAGTCAGTAAAATCGCAAATAAAAAGGCCGCCAAAAGACATAACATAGCGACCCAGCCATAACGCTTTCCATTATAATATATTTTTTTTAAAGAAATAATATTTTCACCTCTATCTGTCATGTCAACCAATCACCTCAAATATATTGCTCATATTTCCAACACAAACTCTCTCTTCCCTATTCTTTCTCTAATATTCCATCTGTCAAATATCGATATTTTTTTCCACAAATATCACAATGCAATGAATCATCCAAAATATTCCCGCATTCACATACCCAGCCCTTTTGTTTCGCTGGCACCCCTGCCATTAAAGCATAAGCTGGGACATCCTTTGTCACAACCGCACCCGCTGCAATCATAGCGTATTTTCCTATAGTAATTCCACAAACTACCGTTGCATTTGCCCCTATAGAAGCGCCCTCTCTCAAAAGAGTTTTCATATATCCAGCACGGCCTTTAGGAAATTTGGCCCGTGGAGTTAAATCATTAGTAAAAACCATGGAAGGACCGCAAAACACATAATCTTCTAACTCAACCCCTTCATAAATGCTAACATTGTTTTGCACTTTTACTCCATTACCAATTTTGACATTATTAGAAACATTTACATTCTGCCCAAAGGAACAGTCTTCGCCAATGACTGCTCCTTTCTGCACATGACAAAAATACCAAATTTTTGTCCCTTTTCCAATCGTCACTTCTTCATCGATATAACTGCTCTCATGTACAAAATAATCTGACATTAAAATTCTCCCGTCATATCTACACTTGCAAAATCATATAAAGGAAGTTTAACTGCCTTTCCTTCTTTTTGACTTTTATAGATTGCCAACACCAATTCCAATGCATTTTTCCCTGCATAGGCATCTACATAGGGTTTACGATCCTTCTCAATTGCTTCAATTACATCTGCATAAAGACTTGTATGACCATTTCCATATACATTACTGGTTTCCTCTTCCAAACCTTTATTTGCCTGATCCGCCTCCGTTTCATCAGCGAAATCCCATACATCAATATTATTTGTTGATTTTCCACCCAATTTTACAGTTCCTTTTTCACCAAAAAGGTATAACGTTTCCTCCAAATTCTGAGGATAAACATTTGTAGTTCCTTCCACCGTTGCGATAGCACCATTCTTGAATTTAATTACAGCCATTCCAACATCTTCCGCTTCAAGATAATCGTGAAATTGCTGTCTTGTGACCCCATATACTTCTTCAATTTCATCACCTAACATCCAGCGAAGCAGATCAATTCCATGAATGCACTGATTCATTAAAGCCCCACCATCCTGAGCCCAAGTTCCTCTCCACGGGGCCTGATCATAATATCCCTTATTCCGATTCCACCTCACATGGATAGAGCCATGTGAAAGTTTTCCAAATCTTCCTTCTTCTAATGCATTACGCATCTTTTGTACTGCAACATTAAATCGATTTTGATGGCAAGCAGACACTTTTACTCCTTTTTCTTCTGATCGGTGTATAATTTCTTCTGCATCCGCAATACTCATAGCCATCGGCTTTTCAATAATCACGTTAATTCCATGATCAATGCAATACAGTGCAATTTCAGCATGATTTCCACTTTCCGTTGCAATACCTACCAAGTTGATTTCATTTTCTTCAATCATTTTCTTATAATCTGTATAACGTTTAATAGAGAAATCATTCTGTAGGTTATGCTTAGCAAGTACTTCTTCCATATGTTCTGGAATAATATCACATACAGCAACAAATTCTAACTTATTATTTAAAACTGCTTTTACATGATTTGTTGAAATTCTTCCACAACCAATAAGTGCATATTTCATTTTAATACAATTTCCTTTCTATGGCATAATTCATTAATAACTAAAGAACTTCAATATTCTCTCTATTTGTTATATTTTTCATAACATTTTTTGTGTCAAAGATCACCTTGGCATTCTGTTGAATCATTTCATAATCCACATTACTATGCGCAGCTGTAACCATAACCAAATCATATTCAGCCACTATTTCCGGCGAAATTTCCGGTATACTTTGATAACACTCTCCATGATATTTATACTCAGATACCCATGGATCATAATAAGATACAAGAGCACTTTCTTTTTTCAATTCCTCAATCACACGCAAAGCCGGGCTTTCCCGATAATCATCAATATCCTGTTTATAAGCCACTCCCAACACAAGCACCTTGGCTCCGTTCATTGCTTTTTTATAACGGTTCAAAATCTTGCTTGCTCTCTCAACACAATATTCCGGCATCTTATCGTTAATCATCATGGAGCTTTCAATCATAGATGTATGGAAACCATATTCACGTGCTTTCCAACTTAAATAATAAGGATCCAGCGGAATACAATGTCCTCCTAATCCCGGACCTGGATAAAAAGCCTGAAAACCATAGGGTTTTGTCTTAGCTGCATCAATCACTTCCCACATACTAATACCCATTTCTTTGCAAAGCATTGTGAGCTCATTAATAAGTCCAATATTAATATTACGATAAGTGTTTTCTAATATTTTTTCCATTTCTGCCACCGCTGGCGATGACACTTCATATACATCTCCTTCCAATACCGAACGATACATTGCCGCGATTACTTCTGTGGCATCTTTCCCAATAGCACCCACTACTTTTGGTGTGTTTTTCGTCTTGTAAATTAAATTACCGGGATCTACACGTTCTGGTGAAAAGCCTAAATAAAAATCCTCACCACAAGCAAGACCAGATCCTTTTTCCAAAATTGGTCTAATTAGCTCTTCCGTTGTACCCGGATACGTTGTGGATTCAAGCACTACCATTGTATCTTTTTTTAGATATTTTGAAATTGCTTCCGCTGATGAACGAACATAACTAATATCTGGCTCCTGATGACTATCAAGTGGGGTCGGAACACAGATAGCAATAAAATCGACATCGCTAACAAAGCTAAAATCTGTTGTTGCTTTTAATTTCCCTGCTTTTACTAATCCTTCCAAATCGCTGTCAACAACATCTCCAATATAATTATGCCCTGCATTTACTAATTTAACTTTTTCATCCTGTACATCAAAACCTATCGTTTGATAGCCGGCCTTTGCTTTTTCTACCGCAAGTGGAAGTCCAACATATCCCAAACCAACAACACCCACTATCAATTCTTTTTTTTCAATTTTATCCAGTAATTTCTCTTTCATATTCATTGCGACTTCTCCCTACTATTATTATATTTTATCCTCTTCTAAATATAGCAGTTTTTCTACATTTGTCAACCTTAGCCTCCCTGTTAGTTTAAAAATCTCAAAAAACGCAGGCGGAAAATAAGAGTTCCACCTGCGTTCCCCTTAATACGATTTATAGCCAATGTTCATATCAACATATCCATCAATTCCAGAAACTCTTCCCTCATTTGAGTATTGCCATAATGTAACTGTTCCCGGCCCACCGTATCCATGATCATGATTTGGGGTCTTATCGTTAAACCATCTTGCCAGCCAGATATCTACATCAGCAAATTCGTTCATATCTATTTTGGTTTCTAACCAACTTTTCCCCGAATAAATCATAAATTTATACCCATTGTTTTCCACAACTCCTCGGAAAGCCTTAATGATTTGTGTAAGCTCATCTTTAGAAAGAGTTCCCTGGGTGTCCCAATCTTCCACATCATAAGCAATCGGATAGGTAATATTATATCCACTATTTTTAATTGCATCTATTGCCATCTTCGCTTCTCGTTGCGCCTGTGCAGGCGTCATAGCATAACCATATCTATACACTCCTGCCGCAATACCATTTTGAGTCGCCCCTGCTATGTTCTTGTCAAAATATGGATCAACATCTAATGCTCCCATTTTCCCTGACAACACGCGAATCATAGTAAAAGAAATCCCATCATTTCTGACTTCAGACCAATTTATATCACCTTGATACGCAGAAACATCCACACCATATGAAACATCATCACTATAAACCGTTATTAGGCATGATGTACTATTCGTCTGACCTTCTTTATCTTTCACTGCTATCGTAAATTTATGTGTGCCTAACCCAGCAATCTGAAATGAATATGTATTATTCTGACTATATGCCTGTTTAGTCACCGAATTCCCTTGGTAAGTTTCTGTAAAGCGATACTGAGTATCTCCATAACCACCAGAAGAAGACGCTGACAAAACAATCTCCGTACCATCTTGAACTTTCGTTGGTTGATTGGACTTTACAGATACAAAAAGTTCCTTTCCTGCTTCCGGTTCGACAGTAAGTTTGTAAACCGCAGACGTAGTTCTCCCAGTTGAATCTCGGACTGCCACTGTAAAAATATGCTCTCCTATTCCAACCGCAGTAAAGCTGTAGGTATTATTTTCACTATATGCCTGCTTTGTTTCTGCCACCCCTGCATAAGTTTCTGTAAACCGATATTCATATATACCATCTCCTGCACCAGCCAATGCAGTCAACATAACTTGTGTCCCAAGAATCTCATTCGTTGATTTATTACTGCTTATAGACAATGTTAATGGCTTCAAATTCACAGTAATAGAACAAGTAGCTGATGCCACATTCCCCACACTATCCTCTACCTCTACTAAAAACTCATGAATCCCTGTTCTTTCAGCATCTGCGACAAAAGAATATTCATTGTTATCACTATATTCCTGAACCACCGAGGTTACTTCGGCATAAACCTCTTTAAAACAGTACTTATAATCACCCGATCCGCCAAATGCTTTTGCTTCTAAAACAGTCTCTGTTCCTTCCGAAACCATCCCCCCTTTATCACTGCCTAAAGATACAGTCAAGGCCGCCTCTTTTACTTCTACTGTATACACTGACGATGTCGCATTCCCGGAACTGTCACGTACTGCTACCGTAAACTTATGCGTCCCGTTCCCTTTCGCCGTATACTCATACGTTGACTTTTCACTATAGTTCTGTACTGTTGTGACTTTCCCGTTATACGTCTCTGTAAAGCGGTACTCATATCCGCTTCCCGAGCCGCCGCTAGCCTTCCCCGTCAGGGCCACTACGCTTCCCGATGGCTGTATCCCGCTCTTATCTGCGCTGACAGCAATAGAAAGCAAACTTTTCACACTTTCTATTTCTACATCTCCAGACTCAAAATCATTGATACCACTATCTTGTCCCGTTTGAGCCGACTGCAAATTCTGCTTATCTTCAACATTTTCTTCTTTTCTCTCTTCTTTATCCTGCACCTCATATGTTTTTTCTTGCATACTTAAAGTGCCATCTTCCGCACGCAAAACAACTCTTAATATATATGTTCCTGTTTTTTCTGCACAAAATATATATTCATTAATGTCATTAAATTCACGAAGCAATTCAAAATCTTTTGTCTCTTCCTGGCCCTTTCCTATGAAACAATACTCATATGCTTTACTCTCTACACCCGGGAGTAACTCAACTCTGGCAATAATATTATCCCCCTCATAAATAGGCTTTTCATCACCGATAACAAGCTCTACGTCCGAATTCAAAGAATATTCTTCTGAAACTATTTGTTCAGTATCTGTTGATTCTATAGATTCTTCTGCTCGTACCAAAAAACTATTCTGGCATAACACCATAACCAAAATCAATATAAGAGCCAAACTCTTTTTTATATTCTCCTTCATTCTACACCTCTTTAATCTTTTTTCGTAAATCAATTTTCTTGTATAGTATAAAACAGATTTGAGCAAAACTCAAATCTGTTTTATAAATTAAAGCTCACTTTCCATATAATTACACATTTGGATCTGTCGGATCCCAAGTCTGACCTGCCGGAATTTTAATCGTTGCCGGTTTTCCAAGTGGTCCTGGACTAGAAGAATCATAAATAACTACTTTGGTACCACTATTGCAATTATCGTAAATCCACTTCGCATCACGTACACACAAACGAACACAACCATGAGAAGCTGGCGACCCTAATTTGTTATAATCAGAAGCCTTTAAATTATAACTTGTCATATTCCGTCCCGCAACTGAGTGAAAAAGAATACCATTTACAATTCTTGTACAATATTGCCCATAAGAAGGACCCATGAGTGTATGCCATCTATACTTATTCGAAGTATAAAAAGTCCCTTTCGGCGTCGGTGTTGATGGAAGGCCTACAGAACAAGCAAATCTTTTCACTGGAATAATATAACCATTGCTTCCATCTTTAGCATATACAGTAACTGTACAGCACTGCCGATTCACCCAAATCTCATAACTAGATTGCTTGGGTAAAATTCCATCTAAATCTAGTTGCTTTACATTATTTTTGTAATAGAATTTATACCCCCCTTCATAATACCAGCCATTCTTTCCTATGGTAATTGTTTGAGTAAGCGAAATCGCCTGCCCCTCACAATCCATAATTGCAACTGTATATTTATGGCTTCCTTGACCTCTTATAACAAACTCGTATGTATTTTTTTCACTATATGGCTGAACTGTTGTTGCCCTTCCATTATACTCCTCTGTAAAGCGATATAAATAAGGTTCTCCATAACCTTTTATAGCCTGCGCTGTTAGGACAATTTGTTGATTTTCCTTAATTTCTCCTGTCACATTTTTCACAAACGTTCCTGACAACTTATAATCTGGATGCACCACCACTTCCATAACATACTGAACAGAAATAGCTTGACCTTCTTCATCACGAATAGCAAGATTATAAATATGTTTGCCAGGTTTTGTTGTTCGAAATGTATATGTATTTTGAGTACTATAAGGCTGAACTGTCGTAGCCTGACCATTATACACTTCTGTAAAGCGATACTCAACCTTACCATAGCCACCTTCATGTATACCGGTCAAAGTAATCATTCTATCTACATATTCTCTGTTTGTTTTATTACTTTCTATTGCCCCAGACAATTTATATTCCGCAGCCACTTGGACTAATAATGTAAACGTTGTACTAACGGCCTGTCCTTCTTCGTCAAATACCGCCAAATAATATGTATGTATCCCAGGGCCTGTTGCTTTAAATGTGTAAGTATCTTCTGTTTCATATGGCCTGACTGTTGTTGCTTCTCCGTTATATACTTCTGTGAAACGATATTTTACCTCTCCATATCCTCCACTATGAACCGCCCGTAATGTCACCTCATCGCGAATATAAATTTCCGCCCCTTGGAGACTTGTTAACTGCGCTGTCAACTTGTATGATAATGGCACAGTAACATTTACAACATATGTTGTGCTGATCGCCTGACCTTCCTCATCCCGTATCGCCAAATGATAGGTATGCACTCCCGGGCCTGTTGCCGCAAATGTATACTCTGCCTTCTCGCTATACGCCTGCACTGTTTTTGTCTCACCATTATATACTTCTGTAAAACGGTACTCTACTTTCCCATAGCCTCCGCTATGGTCTGCTGTCAGGGTCACCTGTTCCCGTATATCCGCTGTTGTCCCAGTACTGCTGCTCAATCTCCCACTTAACTTTTTATCAGATGGAATCTCTACTGTAATACTACATTCTGCATTCGCAACATTCCCTTCTCCATCTTTTATCGCCAATGTAAATATATGAGTTCCTTCTCCATTCGCCCTAAAAGTATATGTATTGTCTTTACTATATGCTTGTACAGTTTTTACTGTTCCATTATAAGTCTCTGTAAATCGATAATTTATTTCACCCGTACCACCACTCGCATCTGCTGTCAGCACAACTTCTTCGTTCTGTTTTATATTATACCCCGAATTACTCGTAAGGGTCCCACACAATGCGATCTCATTCTTTGCCGAAACATTTGGAATTTTTGTCTCACCAAAAGGCACATCCTCACTTTCGCTTTTTTCTTCTTCACCAACTAAAGCAGAATTTTCTTCTGATATAATCTTCTCTGTTGTGTTCTCATCTGGATTCTGATCTTCTTCAGGCACAGACTCTTCAGCAAAAGCATCTTGTTTTTCAAGCACACGAAGCGTATGTGTCTTAGTAATCATTTGCCCCTCTGTATTCCTGGCAACAATCTCAAACACATAGTCTCCAGCTTCCTCCGCACAAAACACATAACTGCTTTCCGAAGAAAACCCCTTTAATGTTGTCCCTTCACCTTTTCCTACCTCATTTTCACTTGCCAAGAGACTAAAACAATATTCATAACAGGAAGCCTCTCCGTTTATAACTTGCGCAAATAGTGTTACTGTCTCTCCACTATAAACATCTCTTCCCGCAGAATCGTCTGAAACCTGTAATATTGCCCCTTCTGTTCCCTCTGCCTTCAACGGGAAATAACTAGATGTAAAAACAATCACCATCGCCAAGAAACCTGCCAATAATCTAAAACATCGCTTTTTCATGCACAGCCCCCCTTACTCGCTTATCGATAAGCTATAACACCACCTATCGAGATACTTTCTTTCTTTGCTAATTCTATACTTCTCTGCACATCTTGATAGTATGAGTCAGCATATTTCTCCACAAAAAATATTATATCACATAACCGCGCCTGTTCAACTGCTTCTGCTGAAAAAGCGATAGGCTTTAATTCTATCACTTTAACCAACATCTCTTTTTTCTTTACTTCTTCATTTAATTCATTAATAATTTTATCAATATAACGATACTTTAAGCTACTTGTCGTTAGACCAATCTTTTTCCAGCGGTTCTTTTCACATTGATTCAGTATTGTATTAATCATATAAGCAAATCGTTCTTGCTTGATCTCACCTTTTTTCATTATTTTCTTCACTATTTCCCTCCTCTCTTATCAATCCAGATTTCCGCTAAAACATCCAAACCCAATTCTGTAAAATCACTTTTTCTGTTAACTGTTGGCTTAAATAAACAGATAATAAAAACAATAATACAAGAAAACAATAAAAAGCAAATAAATGTAACTATCGCCACCTTCTTTACGGACCATTGATGCCGCTCCACAAGAGATTGTGTTTGTTCTGTATTTACCGAAACAACTTCTTCCGATTCAGATACAATGACTACGTCCACCTTACTATTTTCTGCTTCCGCCATTTCTCTGATCCATCCCATATAAATAGCCAAAACATCTTTAGAAAACTGCATGTCCGGCGTCCTGACGAGAAGATACATTCCAATACCATCTTCTTTTACACCAACCGTTACAAACTGCGTAAATGACTTTGAAGTAATTTGCTCCTCTGTTATTGTATAATCAAAAATTTCTACAATTGATGATTTATCATATTCTCGTACAATCTTATCAGACGTATATTTTTGACAGGCGCTTCCTGTAATTGTATCTTTATATATTCCACTCAAAACTTTTGAAGAAAGCTGTGTATCAGTCCCCGTATAATCTAAATAGAAATCCGTTCTCGCACATTGCAATTCCGACGAATTTCCTGTTTCAATATCTGGTTGCTCCACCTCTACTGGATAAAAACAAACCAACAAAGATGCAAGTACTGTGATAAGTACACTTAAACTCAACATTTTCCATTTATATTTCCACAGCCCAACAAAGACATCTTTCAATCCAAAATGTTCAAACATTTTTTCTCTCCTTTATTCTGTACTTCATATTTTTTGCAACATAACGCCGCGCCAAAAAAACACAGCAAAATCACAGCCCAGAATTGTATTTGTACAACAAAATTTAGAAATCCTGTTGCTTCCGCTCTTGGCGCCAAAAAAATTTCTGTTAATATAACAAGCACTATGGTCCCACCTAATCTGTATTTTTTTAAGATTCCAAGCCCTATTACCAAGACCAATGCCAAAAGACAACTATATAAAATAATGCCAATATATCCATAATCCACATATGTCTCAAGCAAATAAGATGAACCCCAACCTTGTCCTGCCAGATACTTATCTCCCTTTGAAATATAAGACATATTATGTGAAAAATTATTGCTCAGCATTGCATTCTGAACACTATTTACATTATCCAAAGGTATCGCCCCAAAAAATTTTTGGGCAATGCTACCATGCAAAAAATAATCAATGATTCCACCAAATGTATAATTACGAAAAACTCTCTGTGGCAACTGATCAATACAATTATAACCAATCATCAATACTTCAAAAGAAACCCCCTGCCCGTAAAAAAAGTTTACAAACATTTTCCCCAAGCCATGTACTGCCATTGCTGTACCGCTGCGAATATATGAATATGCCCCCATAAATATCAAAACAGCCGGAATTGAAATTGACAGACCAATCTTTTCAAATCTCCCAATCCACTTTTCTTTCTGATCAATCGCATTCCTAATACAAAAATAAAGAAAAACAAAAATTCCATTTTGCATGATAGGATTTCTTATCCCTATGATAAGACTCGGAACTGCCGATAAAAAGTAAAGCCCCAATGGGATGATCACATGTTTCTTTTTAGGAAAAGTTGCAAGAAATATACATAAACTGTATTTCATAAATGAAGCAACTAAGTGTACAACATATGGAAGTTGACTAGCAAAGGAAGTATAATATTCCGTATATCCCTTCCCCCTCATGAACCATAACTTTTCAAATTCACCTACCATATATACAGACATTGAAATAAAAAAAATAATTTCTGATATCGTTCTCAAATTTTTCAAAAAATTTTCCCTATACGCTCTTTGCTTCCCCCCTTCCTGCGTACCACATTTTTTTCTCTGAAATTCTTCCGCTATTTTTCCACCAACAAACAAAAAAAGCAAACTACATTCCAGCGCCACCAATGCAAAATCAAGCGCTCCATTCCCATAATCCTTTATATATTTTTCCCACCAGGAAAAGTCTGTACAAAACTCAATAAACGGCCTGGATAATAAAAAAACAAACACGGTAACATGAAACATAAGAAGTGCTATTCTCTGATTAAGGTCTTCAAAGCAAAATATAACATTATTGATGAATAAACTCATAACCGACAAAAACATAAAGTTATATAAAGACAAACCCCAACCCATTATCGCAAAGATTAATGTTAATACAAAAAACGAATAACGTATGCATTTTTTCATTCTATTCATTGTTAACCTTTCTTAGCGGGAGACATATATTACTCCAATTATATCTCTATTTAATAAATTCATCCTTTCAACTATCTTTCTGATGTCTTCTATACGATCATCGTTAATACTGATGATTAAAACAATTTTACTGCCCTCTTTAACCGTCACGTCTGTTTCAGGCATTCTGACTATATTCGATATAACTCCATTGGTTTTTTCCATACAATAATTAAGTACTTCCTCTATAAAACCTGATCTTATTTTTTTCCCGCCTGCCGTAACTAAAACCACATGTTCAACTCCGTGAACTCTCACATATTCTGGCAAAACAAAATCCACTTTTTGACTTATCTTTTCCCCATACTTCAATTCGCCTAAAACAGGTTTCTCTATTAACTGTTCGACTTCATTCTTATCACGAATATATCCATCCTTTAATATCAGAAAAAAAATAATTAAAAGTGCTCCAGTCAAAGCGAGACATAAAATGAAAATATTTTTTACAGACAACCCCTCCCTTGAGTTTACACTTCCGCTTTGCTCCATTAAACCATTCTGATCAATCCCCTGCAATATGATAAGTCGCACGTTTTTTTCCAGCAAACTCACCTTATTTATCAACAAATCTGAGTAGATTTGAGAAAGTGCTACAACCTCATCTGTAGTCTCCCCTTCTAGCTCACATACTAAAAGTCTATCTGTTGCTTTCAAATCAGCTTGACTTACTCGAAATTGATAATTATCAAATCCTGCCGCTACCATGGCTTCATTAATTTCCGCGATGCTTGTCTGAGTTTTCATCAATTCTACCACCATCTCAGAAAGTTCCGTATAGTTTGGTTTTTCATTCTTTTCTTTCAATACATCTGCTAGTAATTGATTCTCTGATTTTTCTTCATCAATATTTTCTTCATTCTCCTCAAAACAAAAAACCTGTTCAGAAGAAAAAGCTTGTGATCTTTCTGGTCCTTGATCGGAATCAGACCATATAATTGCAGCAATCCCCAACAAAATCCCTATAAATATAATCCACCAATAGCGTATTAAATTGTCTCTCACTTTTGGAAATGTAATTATAATCTCGCTCTCTTGTGTAGTCACCATTCGTCCACTACTCCCTTTACCGTTTGTACAAATAATTTCTAATTTCCTCTGCAATAACTATAATTTCTTCTTCTGTCAAATATGGATGCATAGGAAGTGATAATACCGTATTACATAAATCTTCAGTAATTGCACATTCTGTATAATTTTCATTCCCTTCATATGCTTTCTGACTGTGCATCGGTTTAGGGTAATAAACCATTGTTGGTATTTCCCGTTCTTTTAGATATTGCTGAAGTTTTTCTCTTTGTTCATTGGATTTCAATCTTAATGTATACTGAGCCCAACTTGAATAATAACCTTTTGGCACCTTAGGAGTATTCACCAAATCCCCCAATAATTCTGTATATCTTTCAGCCACTTTATTTACCGCCTCAAGTTCGTATTCCTTAAATGCCTTTAACTTTACCTGAAGGATTGCTGCCTGTATTGTATCCAGCCGAGAGTTCCATCCAATCCGCACATTATCATATTTATAATTCCCTTTTCCGTGAACTTTTATTGATCTCAAATATTCGTTCACCTTATCATCATTCGTAAAAATCGCTCCGCCATCTCCATAACATCCCAATGGCTTTGCCGGGAAAAAAGAAGTTGTAGCTGCATCGCCGAAACTACATGCTTGCCTTTCTCCAATTCTTCCACCAAATCCTTGAGCTCCATCTTCCAACAAAAGTAAATTATATTTTTTTGCTACTTCTTCCAGTTTTGGATAATTCGCCGGTTGTCCAAACAAATCAACAGCAATAATTGCCCTTGGCCTTAATTTTCCTTGCTCAATTACATTGTTAATACATTGTTCCAAAGAACTTACATCAGCGTTAAATGTGTCTTGGCAAACATCATAAAATACAGGTGTAGCTCCCTCAAATGAAACCACTTCACCAGACGCAAAAAAAGTAAAATCTGGCACAAATACGGCGTCTCCCTGCTGAATATTCCACGCCATCAATACCATTGTCAAAGCATCTGTTCCATTCGCACACGTAATACAATGCTTTACCCCTACATATTCCGCTAACTGTTCTTCTAATTCTGTAACTTGTGTTCCTCCAATAAAATTTCCATCAATAAGAACTTTCCCAATACTTTTATCCATTTCTTCTTTTAATTGCTTATATTGTTCTCCTAAATCTCTGAATTTCACAACATCCTACCTCCTAACATTTGAACGATTAAGTAACTGCCCAATAATATAAAAACATACGAAACAACAAAACGAATGTATTTTCTTATTGGATACTGCATATAATAAAGGGAAATACCCATTATTATTGTTTGAAAAAGTGTTTCTTCCGCTGTATAAATTATAATTGTCTTAATCAAGCCCCAATCCATAACTGCCGAAAGCGAAAAAACAATTAAATTAAGCATCACCTTTATAATAACACTAAACAGATTAAGTTTCTTTCTATCAACTAAAATTAAGGTTCCGCTAAGACATGAATTGCAAAAATACATTAAATAATATATACCCAAAATTCCCATATAGGACCCTGCAACTCGCCAATCTTCTCCAAGGAAAAAGGCGCAAATCTGTTCTCCCCCTACCATAAGAATAAAAATAGGAATTATAGCAATATTAATACTTACTTTTATAAGCTTAAATGCAAAACTTCCTGCCTCTTCATTTCTCCGAAGTTTTTCTGCTGCCGTTCGATAATAAACATTATTAATTGGTGTAGCCAACAAAGAAACCGGCATACTCAGCACTTTGCAAGCCATTGTATATCCTCCCAGCATAGTACTTCCAAACATTCGGCCCAAAAATTGTGTGGGAAACTGTGCTGACAAAATTGAAATAAAATTAGATGGCATTTGTATCAACGGAAATGATCGATATTTTTTCAAAATATCTTTCACCATTGTTAAAGAATATTCTCCCGCGAATGGATTAGCATGTAAACAAAGAAAAACGATTGTAAGAAAAGTTCCGCACACAGTTCCTAACATATATCCCAATGTTTTCATTCCAATCAATCCAAATACAATACTTAATCCAACATTAAATATTGCATAAATAATGGGATTCCAAAATAACGCTTTATATTTCTTTCTTCGATTTGCGTACGCATAACACACACTCTGAGCATTATATAAAATTAAATATAAATATAATAAAGCACATGCCCATGTATAACTTTGATCAATTTCAAACAATCGATATTTATCTCGAATTACCAATAATACTATAATACCTACTGTACTTCCAACCACTACCGAAGTAAATATCGTTTTACAAATTGCCTTTGCCTCTTCTTCCTTAGCAGGCAGCATAATAGCTGTGATCATTCCTAAACAAAGAATCCCCAGATAAATAGATGCTGAAGAAATAATCAAATCATATTCTCCCATTTCCTTGGGGCTAAAAACGCGACTTAAAATTGGCAATAATATTGTATTTAATCCATAACCAAGCAAACTCCCACTTGCAATAGTACTAATACTTTTAATAATCTCAGATTTGAAAACTGAATTTATTATTTTTTTTAACATTTCTTTCATACTAATACAAATTAAAACATCTTCACTACTTCGTTTCCCTAGACTTTTAGTTTCTTAATAATACATTGACTTATATAGCTATTTTTTTTAACCCCAAAATCATCATTAAAATTGTAAAATATACATAAAATTACTAAAACCGTAAACGTACCAAAAATAAGCGGATCAATAAGACTACCATCATTTAACAAAAAAATAGAAAAAAAACTCATACTAACAGCAAATGAATACCCGTTCAACTTTGCGCAATGATCTAAAATCATTAAAATAAATGCAAACAATATCAATGAAAGAAAAACTCCAAAAATCCCAAATCTATAATAGCCCTCAGCTAAAAAACCAGTATTTGAATTCATTTCTGGCTTATCAAAATATACTGTCGATATAATAATTCCTATTCTTTCTTCATATGGCGAAACTAATTCTAAAAATTTCCCCCATAAAGTCCCTGATAATCCAATCTTTGGATTCTGCGAAAAAAAATCATAGTATACAAACTTTAAATTAGCCGGCAAAATTAATACTCTTCTTACAAACAAGTCGTAAATCCTGTAAATTATTTCCGACCATACACTTCCAATTGTCACAAACACTGTTCCTATCGATAATCCTGCATATAGAAAAGTATCAAACCTTTTCCAGTTTGATATAACACAAATCCCCACCACTAAAGGAATAATAAAAAGCAACGCCTTTTGCGCAGAATAAAGATAAGCAACTAATTGTAATATACAGAAAAAAAGCATAGAAAAAAATTTTCTTTTTTTATACTCCCTAATAATAAAAAATGGAGTAATAATTGTATATTGCCAATAAAACAAATACCAGATATATTTATTTAAATCGAATTTTTCCCTTACTTCATATACCTTGTAAATATTTAATGCTTCCAAAGTAAACATACCATTTTCTATGATCATATCTGCATATACAAGACATGTTATCAAACAGAAAGCTATAACTAATAATTTTGAAGTTATATTAATTTTAGGAAGCTTTACATCTCTAAAAACGATAATCAACACTTCCGCAATTGCGAAGGCCATACATACAACTGTATAATATACTATTTCCTCATTGCTAAAAGCAAAAACAACTGTAATCGGAACAATAGCAATCATATATTGAAACTGTAAAAAAAAAGTAGATGGTTTTCTTTCATTATGTCTAATTAAAGAAAATAAAACAAATACCCAAAATAAACCATATATAAATTTACCAAAAGAAAACTCGAATCTATAGACATTTGTTTCTTTATAAGCCTCTTGCAAAAGATACCAGAAGCCCATCTCCAAAGACAATTTATATATTAGGACAATTAACAAAAAATATATGTGTATTTTTAAATTATTATATTTATAAATTGAGGAACTTAACATAACAACTCCTATCCCTCTATTTCAAAATCGCTTTATCATATTCTTTAACTACTTTATCCCAGGTATATTTCCCTTTTAATTTCTTCATGTTTTCACACTTTCTTGTAAAATCCGCCCTATTTTCTTGTATATCTATTAAAACTGCTCTTAATGCCTCTACATTATAATCAAATAAATATCCACAATCGTTATCATAAACAAATTTTTCAGGCGCCATACCGTTACAAAGCAATACTGGAACTCCAACCTCTATTGCTTCATATAGCTTAATTGGATATGCAACTCGCCAGTTCGGAACATCAATATCATATGCACAATATAATACATCTGTGTTAGAAAACAATTTTTCAGTCATTGTTTGATAGTTATAATAACCTGTTATTTCAACATTTTTATATTGAGGTTCTAATTCTTTTAAGGTATTATAGGCTTCACCCATCCCATGGATTCCAATTGATATTTTTTCCAATCCTTTTGCTGCATCCATTAACATTTTTAAAGACTTTGCATCTCTAACGCTACCTATATAATTAATCCGAATTTTATCACTTTTTACATGTTCTATGTTTGAATAATTCTGTGCTTCTGGATAATTAGGAATATAAAGAACTTTTTTTCTGTTCTTTTTTTCTGTTGTCTCAAATTGAACGCGCCCCACATGAACCAAGGTATCGCTTTCACTCTGTACCCAACTACTAATTCTTTTAATCAGCTGTCGTTTATATTTATTCAAAGTTTGTCCCTCATACCACTCACGCATCACAAAAACAACAGAAAATTTCTTTTTCCTATTAACAACACACGCTGCAAAAGCCATTTCTAAATTATGTGCAATCAAATAAATTTTCTCTTCCGTTTTCAACTGATTTCGAAGCCAAAGAATAAACTTTAAAAACCACAGACTATAAATAACACCCCTAAACTTTTTAATAAATATATTTGTATTTAAAAGTCGCTCCATATTAGCCGATTTACACAAAAAATGTTTAACTGGTATTCCATCTATGCTGCTTTCTACAGTCCCCTTTCCAACAACTTTTCGTTGAAGTATAAACACTTCAACGTCATGCCCTTGTTCTTGAAAATATTTGGCTTCTTGCATCGGCCTATGTTCATAAAATTGAAGGGTATCATATGGATTCAGAACAATCAACTTTATCTTACGCAACGTACTTCTCCTATCTCCTAATACTTTCTGAATTTCAAAATAAAATGTACTAATTGATTAAACACAGATTTTCTAAATTCATCATGTGACCGTGGTTTTTCCATCATAATTTGATTAAATTCAGTTCTACTCAACCCCAAATAATTCAATATATATGACAGGTCTTTCTCTAAATCTTCTTTATTATATAATGGCTCCTGAAGTTTTTTTAACGCCTGCTCTCTTGTCATCTGACCAGACAAAATCATGCTAGAGTAATGTGATTTCCTTTTATCGACACAAAATTTCTCTGGCAAATAATACCTTTGCATAAATCTAGTAAATATAGATTCACAATGCTTATCCCCATAATATTCAAAACCACATGCAGCATTTAATTCTGAAAGCGCATCTGTTACTTCATATTTAACATAATTCAATAATTTCAACGTTTTTATTCTATAAAAATATTGATATTTAATTCTTTTATCAAAAATAGAAATTAATGGCAATTCCTTTGTTAACTTTAACTCCCCGTACTTTTTATGCACATCTTTAATATGAACTTTATCAGATGCATCATAACTGTTTCCTTTTTGAAGAATAGATTCTAATGCAAAATTGCTACCTGACAAAAAGTAAGAAATATGATTCTGTCTTGCATACTTATATAAAGTTGCAAACAAAACATTATCTTGTGGAATTGCGATATTAGGAACTCCAGCTCTCAAAAAAGCTTTTGTTACATCTGCAAACAAAGGCCTATTCGGCTTCTCGACAATTAAATCAATATTAAAAGATTCCGCAATCCTTTTTATATTCCTCTGCGTGATCTCCGTATCAAATCCATCATCAATATGAACAGCAAGCATCCTTAATCCGTACCGATAACCTATATAGGCCAAATAAGAAGAATCTAGTCCTCCAGAAAGACCTATCATGCAATCGTACTGTTCATTTTTCCTTTCTTCTTTGATTTTATTTATAATTTCCTCTAGTCTTTTCTTACCTTCATCATTTGGAAAATAACATTGACGATTTGCCTCTTCTGCCGCCTTACAATAATTACAAACTCCTTTTTCATCAAATACAATATATGGATCTCCCACATTATCCATTACACATCTTTTACATATTATTCGTTCCATTTTGTATCTCCTCATCACACTACAATATTTTTTGATATAACTTTATAAGTTTTTTAGCCTCATTTTCCCACGAAAATTTTTCACATACAGCCTTTCTTCCATTTTCCCCCATAATTTTGGCTTCTTCCGGCTTATTTAATAAATATTGAATAGCCATCGCAATTTCTTTTTCACTATTAGGATTCACACACAAACCACAATGTACTTCCTCAATTACTTCCACCCAGGTCGGAAAATTCGATACAATAATCGGAATTCCTGCCGCCATATATTCAAACATTTTTATCGGCAAAGAATATCTATGATTTGGTGTATCTTTTAATGTAACCATACCAATACGACTCTCATTATATAGTCTACTGATTCCCTCCCTATCTAAATATCCGACATAATTTACTTTATCCCACCCTGGCAAGCATTTCAATCTTTCTTTATATTCCTCACTTAATGACCCTGCAATATTCAACTGTATATCAAGATCAGATATGGCTTTAATCAACGTTGTAATTCCACGCTGCTCCGTAACACCTCCGGCATAGCAAATTATGTTTTCTCTTGTTGCATAATTATCCAATTTGCATTGTATATCATTTAATAATGGAAAATTTTTCACAACCACCACTTTGCAATGGTACTTTTTAAAAATATCCGCAATATGGTCTGTCACTGTGACAACATAATCCAAACGTTTCGCAACTGCCTTTTCATATTTTTCATAAAATTTCGAAATTATTTTCCTCATCTTAGAAGGAATCCAATGTTTTGCTAAAATTTGTCTTGGAACATCTTCATGACTATCATAAATTACCTTTTTCCCCATTTTTTTTAATTTTAACCCATATGGGAGCAACTCTGGATCATGAAAATGGTATATATCGGCATTTTCTTTTAAAGCCAACTTATATACTTTTTTCCCCATAAATAACATTCGTTTAAGTCGGTTTGTACCTGATAATCCTATCCCTTTAATTTGAACATTATTTTCCACTAAATCTTCTCCAGGAGCTATTAAAACAACCTCGTAACCATTATCCGCTAATGTCACACACTCCTTATAGAAGATCCGAATATCCTTATTGGGATGAACACTTGTCATATGGCAAACTTTAGTCATTATTTCCTTTCTCCTCTTTAAAATTCTTATAATGCCTATTCTTTCCTCTATAATTTATGATTTGCTCATAATACTGGTATAGACTTTACTATTCACTTCTAAACATTTTCTATGAAGTCTATAATATATACACTAAAACATACAAATCTTTAATGTGCCTCTACCGCTTTATATAATTCCTTTTCTATACGATTTGTAAGTTCTTTATAATCAAAACTGTTTCTCACTTTTTCAAATCTATCAAAATATAACTCATATTTTTCTTTTGGCATTTGTGCAAACTTAATCATCTCATCTGCATACTCTTCCTTCGTAAAACATTTACTAACACCCAGATTATATGTTTGAATCAAATCATAATTTGTAGGAAGATTACTTAATATAGGTTTGCCAGCAGCAATATAATCAAATAATTTATTCCAACTACACCCATATCTAACCAAATTGTTTTTTTTGACATTAATTAAGTTTAGATTTGCACAACTCAAAATATATGGAATATACTTTTTCTCCACTCTTCCCTTAAAACTCACTGGCAAATTTTCTTCTTTGCATTTTTTTTCTAAGATTGCTCTTTCTGTTCCGTCTCCAAACACTAATATTTTAATATTAGCTATATTTCTTTTCTTCAAAAGTGCTGCTGCCTCTATTACATCGCCGAGATGATTTACCAGACGTACCGACCCAACATAGACAATTTTAAATATATTATCTTCTTCAAGGTCTGGATCTTCCCATTTATACTTTTCTCTATTAATATTAAATTCTTCTAAATCCACTCCATTATTAATATAGCCGACCTTATTAAGATCGATTTTCTTTTCCCATCTCTTATCTCGAATATAATCTTTTCCTCCAGGGAATGTAAAAATCAATCTGTCTGCCCATACATATATTAATTTCTCCAGTTGATATAGCACTCGAATAATCAAGTTTTTTCTGGACATACCGCTATATTCTACAATTGACTCCGGCCATAAATCTCTCACCTCAACAAGAGAAGCAACTCTCTTCTTCTTACTAAATAACAATGCAGAAAACGCAACCAGTAAATCTGGTGATGAAGTATAAATAACATCTGGTTTTTCCAACTTTGCGAACTTAGACATACATCTCCATACTTTAAACGGGAAATCTATCATATTGATGATCCGATCTATCCCGTTCCCCTTATAATTCCGGCTTCGCACAAATGTATACTCTACTCCATCTATCTTTTTCTCTTTATACAATGCTTTGTCAGTTATCATATTAATATCTGTATTATGAATTTTGCTTGATGTAAAAATCCGCACTGTATGCCCTTTTTTTTGCAAATATTTCGAAAAATAATAATGCCTTACAAGGCCTCCCATACTTGGGGGAATTGCATAATGATTTACAATCCATATATTCATCGAAATTCTCCTTTTACTAAACAAGTTTATTACTGTCTAATCTTCCCTTTCAAATCCTCAATAAATTTTTGATGATCAATGGCAAAATTCCCTGTAACGCTCTTGTTATTTTCAACATCCTTTGTTACAACAGCACCTATGTTAGCCCTACAATTCTCTCCAATATGCAACCCATTACTAACGGTAGCAGAAAAACCAATCCATGTATCAGGTCCAATTATTGTACGTCCCCCAATTCCAGATTGCGCAACCACCATCGTCCTTTCCCGCAGTTTAACCGCATGCGCTATATGAACCAGATTATCGACTTTACAATAATCCGCTATTACTGTATCATCCCATGGATATACTGCCCTATCTATACATGAATTATATTGAATTTCCACATTTGCTCCGATTTTAACTCCACCCAAATGCTTAACGGCCTCAATATCATCGTCTGTTCTCTTAAATTCGAATCCCTCTCCGCCGATTTTAACCCCTGCTCGAATAATTGAATTATCTCCAATTACCGTATTACTTCGGATCACAGCAAATTCTTCAATAATAACATTATTCCCAATGATAACATTAGTGTCAGCAATAACTGCTTTATCAGAAATATAAGTTCCTTTTCCAATCTCTGTCTTCATTTCTTTTCGAATATACTCACTACATCCTGCCAAATAATTGTGAATATGGAAAAAAAGAAGACGAGGATTTTCCGTAATACAAATTCCCACATTACTTTCATAAAATCTCTCCGCGAGATTTGGAGTAGTAATAAGCATAGTTACTCTATCAGTGACCAGATCTAAATACTTTTCTCCAACTAAAAACGAACAGATTTTCCGATCTATCTCTGAGGCCAACAGCCCTAATGTATCAAATTCCTGCTCTCCATATATTTGATAATCCTCGTCAGGTACTCCTGCTTCAGATAATATTTTACTAAGCAGCATAGCTCTCTCCTCTTTACTCTTGTCCTACAATGAATACATAATTTGTTGTTGCAGATCCTCCGATATTCAACATCATCCCATTACGCGCACCCTTAACCTGATACGACTGTGCCTGACCGCTTACTTGTTTATAAAGGTCTAAAAACATCCTGACTCCGCTTGCTCCTACCGGATGTCCACAACCAATCAATCCACCGCTTGGATTAATTGGTTTGTCGCCATCAAATGCAATCAGCCCACTTTCTATTGCCTCAAACTCTCGTCCAGGATCAGTAAGACCAAATGCTGATATTGCTGCGTATTCACTGGAAGTAAAACAGTCGTGAGTCTCAAAGACATCAATATCTGACACGGTCATTTCTGCTCTCTCATACGCTTCCTCAACAGCTTTTCTTGTCCACGGAAGCACATACTCACTATCTTTGTTTTCTGCTATTTTTTTTGAAAAAAGCATCGGTGCAACTCGATGTCCATATCCTTTTATAATTGGAAGTTCTTTATCAGGCAACATTTCATTTTTGTACTTTTCAGATATAAGAACAACCATAGCCGCCCCATCTGTTACTTGGGAACAATCTGATGAAGCCAATCGGCCTCCCACATAAGGATTCGTTTCTGCACCACGCATATTTGCCTGCTCTTCATTCATAAACCATTTTCTTGTCTGAGCATACGGATTGCGTTTAGCATTCTGATAATTTATATTTGAAATCCGAGCCAGATTTTTCATAAATCTGGCCTCATCCAAATCGTACTTTTTGACTATAGAATCTGCAAGGCGTCCAAACAGATTAGGAAATGGAAAATCAATCCCTTTCCCCTCTTTTTCATAATAAGCCGCACATCCCAGAAAATCTCCTCCGGTTTTTGCATCTACAGTTTTCATTAATTCCCATCCAACAACAATAGCGATATCATAATCACCTGTCCGGATTTTTGTGGCCGCCGCATCAATTGCAACCGAACCAGATGCACATGCAGCTTCATAACGCGCAGATGGAACGCCATAAAAAACTGGATTTACTTCCGTAAGCAACGCACCCAAATGCCCTTGGCCGACATACTTTTCCGCAATAAAATTCCCCACAAAACATGCTATTTTGTTATTTTGATTTAATCGTTCTATTTCTTTGGATTTAAGACCGGTAGTTTTCATCCCTTCTTCTATTACTTCACGAAGAAGTGCAATCATGCCTTTTCCTTCTTTACTCCAATTTCGCTCAAAATCTGTCTGTGCACCGCCCAGAATATATACTTTTTCCATTATAATCTCCTTATTTTTTCGCCTTAAAAAATCTCTTATAATCATATTTAGATTGTAGACTATTAGTCAGCAATGTATCAACATCCATTTCATCCCACTCTTTTTCCGTCAATACAGTTCTTGCTACTTTCGTAAATTCCTCTTTACCTCCAAAGCTCTCTATTACTGCGAGCGGGGGAATCCAGGAAAATCCAGCCGCCATTGTATCATCCGCATCATAGACTGTATATCCCACTTCATGGTTAATATGCAATGAATAAATCACATATTCAACCATGAATTTTTTACAGATTTTTCCTTCTTCTGAATAATCATCCAGAAGTCTCGCTATTGCATTTCCATACAACCCTTCTGAAAAATCCTTTACCATAGAAGAAGCAAACGGAATATCATAATTTTTTATTTCTCGATATTGATTGGTCTTAATATCATAAACACAGTACCTTTTCTTTCCTGTCTCTGTCTGAATTGTTTTATAAAGCCCTTCTTTTGTCTTATACCCAAGTCGGCCTTCTCCAATCAGTTTTTCAACATATTCAGGTAACTTAAATGCATCCTTTGCATAATCATTCGTATTCATATAAACATTATCAACGATTGCTTTATGCACATCTAGCCCCACAAAATCTGCTGTACGAATTGGCGCCATATTTCTGCCGGTAAATGGCCCCATAATAGCATCAATATAATCTACTCCGCCTTTATCCTTATATATTTCAGCATACTGAATTGCAAGGTTTATCACAAAAAAACCTATCCGGTTTCCCATAAATGCCGGACGGTCTTTGACGATAACAACCGTTCTTAATAATATATTTTCAAGATATCTCTTGAGTTCCTCCAATTTCTCCTTTTCAACATACTCTGATCCAATTAATTCACACAGAGGCATATTATATGGCGGATTGAAAAAATGCATTCCCACAAAATTACCACGATACTGCGGGGGCAGTACTTCTGTCATCTCATCAATCGACAATCCTGATGTCCCCGAACATATTAACGTATGATCCGATATATGTTTAGCTGCTTCCTTTAAAAAATTCTTTTTTAACTCCTCGTTTTCTGCAATGCTCTCGAATACTAGATCCGAATTACTGATACATTCCGCCAGATCAGAATAATCTTTTGCCTCCATATTCTGTTTAATTGCATCCGCACGAACAGATTTTGCGGCTCGGTTAATTGCTTCTTCAGATTTTTCTTTTGTTCTGCTAACCATATAAACATGTGCGCCGCCAAATGAAGCCCATATCCCAGCCACATTACTTCCCATCGTTCCATTTGCACCTACTACTGTGACTCTTTTTATATTCATGCTACTTCCTCACTCTCTCATTACAGCTTTTATTGTCATGAAAATAGTTACAAAATCTCTCAAAAACGAAAACTCTTCAATCGCTTTCAGATTATAACGCATCTTCTCCGGCAGGATGGTATGGATATATACTTCATCCGCATCCGTTGCCGACTCCAGAAGTTTTTCTTCATCTTTATACTCGATGCTGGTCATAGACGTTACTCCCGCAGGCAGGAGCAAGGTCGCCTTCATCTCATTGGTATAATGCCGGACATACTTCTCTACTTCCGGCCTGGTCCCGACGAAGGTCATATCCCCTGTCAGGATATTAAGAAGCTGCGGCAGTTCATCCAGTCTGCAGCCCCTGAGTTTCTTCCCGATCTTCGTCACCCTGGCATCTCCCTTGGTAGTAACCTGGGTTCCCAGCTGATCCGCATGATCGACCATAGTCCGGAACTTGAAGATCCGGAACGGCTTTCCATACTGGGTCACCCGCACCTGCCGGAAGAAGACCGGTCCTCTGGAGTCTGCCTTGATCAGGATCCCCAGCGCCAGCATCACCGGCGACAGCAGGATCACCAGCAGACCTGCCGCTATTATATCAAAAATGCGCTTCAGAATCAAACTCCCTTTATGCCTCTGCAGGATATCATAATACCTCCTGACTTCCGGCACCTGCATATCTGCAGGGAGCTCTTCCCATTTCCTCATTCTTCTCTATTCCTCACCCAATGCGTTCCCGAATGCCTCAAGAACATATTCTATTTCCTCGTCGGTCAGCTTTGTATGAAGCGGGAATGTGATCTCGTTCTCATACATTGCATAGGCATTCGGATAATCGTTGATATCAAATCCCAGATCCGTGTAAGCGGTCAGCAGCGGAAGGGGTTTATAATGGACATTAGTCGCCACGCCCCACCCTGCCATCCGGTTGATGATCTCATTACATTCCTGCCTGGTCTTTCCATTGACCCGGACAAGATAGAGATGGCCGCTGGAAGCAAAGTTCTCTCCATAATGCTTCAATACACGTACATCGTATCTGGCAAGCCCTGCATTATATTTCTCGATGATCTCCCGCCTTCTCGCAAGAAGCGCAGGATACCGTTTCATCTGCGCCAGTCCGATGGCCGCCATGATATCTGTCATATTGCATTTATAGTAAGGCGCCACCACATCATATTCCCAGGCGCCAAGCTGTGTCTTCGCCAGTGCGTCTTTGGACTGGCCGTGAAGAGACAGCAGCATGATCTGCTTGTAGATCGCCTCGTTGTCCACGCCTTCAATATCTCTCCAGGTAAGAGCTCCCCCCTCTGCAGTAGTAAGGTTTTTCACAGCATGGAAGGAAAAGCTGGTAAAATCTGCGATCTCCCCGCAGTGTTTCCCGTCTCTCACCGCGCCAAATGCATGGGCGGCATCTGCCACAACTGCGATCCGGCCAATCTTCTCCTGGATCTCATTTGCCGGATGGAACAAAGATCTCTTCCGCTCCAGCACGGCATAGAGCGGGCTATAGTCGCAGATCACACCTCCCAGGTCAACCGGGATGACCGCTTTTGTCCGCTCAGTGATCGCCGCCTCCAGCTTCTCATAATCCATCTCATAGGAATCTGGCTGAACATCTACCAGGACCACTTTCGCTCCCACGTGACAGATCACACTGGCCGATGCCGTATAGGTATAGGCTGTTGTGATCACCTCATCCCCAGGGCCGATCCCCAGAACCCGCAGCGCCATCTCCGCGCAGGCGGTCGCAGAATTCAAACAGGCCGCCCGGCTGGTGTGACACAGCCTGGCAATCTGCCGTTCAAATTCCTTGGTCTTGGGTCCGGTTGTGATCCAGCCGCTCCGCAGGGTATCTACAACTTCTTCGATCTCCGCCTCCGTAATATCCGGCGGAGAAAATGCGATATGCATATCTTTCATCTTACTGTTCCTCCATTACTGGTTTCTCATGGCTTGCCTTGCCAAGACTCAACAGGTTCTGGTAGGCTTCCTCATCTCTCTTCTTATCTTCCGGCTTGATCGTATAAGTCGGAACAATCTCTGATACGATCTCCTTCACGTCTCTGCTCTCACTGGAGGCCGCTTCCTCCAGTGTCCGCAGCTGGCTGAGGAAATGAACTTCGTTAAATTCCAGGGGTTTCCCCACATAGATCAGGTTGTTGGGAGTCTTCTGCAGCCCCTCTTCTTTCGTCAGGAGCTCTTCATAAAGCTTCTCCCCCGGCCGAAGTCCCGTGTATACAATATCCATATCTACCCCAAGGGTGTAACCGGACAGCCGGATCAGGTTTTTGGCCAGATCCGCGATCTTGACAGGCTCGCCCATATCCAGCACAAAGATCTCGCCTCCGTGGGCGATAGCCCCTGCCTCCATCACCAGAGAAACCGCCTCCGGGATGGTCATAAAGTAACGGATAATATCCGGATGGGTAACCGTAACCGGTCCACCTGCTTCCATCTGCTTCTTAAACAGCGGGATCACGCTTCCGTTGCTTCCCAGTACATTTCCAAAGCGGACCGCCACGAATTCCGTATGGGAATAATGGCTGAATGTCTGGATGATCATCTCACACAGACGTTTGGAAGCCCCCATGATATTGGTGGGATTCACCGCCTTGTCCGTAGAGATCAGCACAAATTTCTTCACTCCGTACTTATCCGCAGCCCGGGCTGTCTTGTAGGTTCCAAAGACGTTGTTCTTGATCGCCTCATTGGGACTGTCCTCCATCAGAGGCACATGTTTATGCGCCGCCGCGTGGTAGACCACATCCGGACGGTACAGCTCCATGACACTCTCGATCCTGTTAGTATTGCGCACAGAACCGATCAGCACCTCCAGTTTCAGCGCCGGATACTTCTTCTTCAGTTCCTGCTGGATATCGTATGCGTTATTCTCATAAATATCAAAAATGATCAGCATCCGCGGATTATGGGCTGCTACCTGACGGCACAGCTCGCTTCCGATGGAGCCGCCGCCGCCGGTCACCAGGACCACTTTGTTCCGCACATAACCTGCGATGCTGTCGATATCGATCTTCACCGTATCCCGTCCCAGAAGGTCTTCAATAGAGACTTCCCGAAGCTTGGACACACTGACCTCCTCTGTGATCAGCTGATACACGCCCGGCAGCACCTTCAGCTTACAGTCTGTCTCGTTACAGATCCTGAGGATATCCCTGGTATCCTTGGGGCCTGCGGACGGGATCGCAACGATGATCTCATCCACCCGATACTTCTTCGCGCACTCCTTGATCTGGGAACGATCCCCCACGATCCGCACGCCGCGGATGTATTTTCCCTTCTTGGAGGGATTATCGTCTATTACACAGACTACGTTCCGGTTCAGATGCCGGCTTGTCTTCAGTTCCGTGATAATGATATTGCCTGCCTCGCCGGCTCCGACCACCATGGTATTGATAGGCCGTTTCCCCGTTTTTTCCATTCCTCTCCTCAGAATATGAAGAATACGGTAGGAAAATCTTGTGGCCAGAGTCGTCATTGTCAGGAAGAAAAAGTAAAAGATATGAAAGCTTCTCGGCACAGAAAGGAACATAAAGCTCATTCCAAACGCCTGAAAAGCCGTCGAGAGAATGCTGGCTCCCACGATCAGTCCCGCCTCGTGCATACTTGCGTAGGACCAGACACGGTTGTAAAGGTTCAGCACCAGGAAAATGATCAGCGTTGTCACTACATTAATAAGAACATAGGAATTCACGCTTGCCATGTAGCCTTCCGGCACAATACCATAATAGAAATTGTCCAGCTTAAAGCGGATAATAAGCGCACAGTAGGTGTCAAAAACAATCGTAAGTATATCTACAAGAAACAAGAGTATCATTCTTGATCTGGAAGTTTTAAGATTAAATATGCCCATCACAGTAACCTCTCCAATTGTAATATTACAAATTATTACATTTTTATTACACACTTTTTTATTTTACCAAATTTCAACTTATTATACAACGTCTAAATCCGTATTTCTACCCTTAATGTTACTTAATCAGAGAGAATGTGATATTTGAGAGGATTTCCGGCACAAGAAAAAGGCATGTGACTGGCACATACCTTTTATAAATACTTCCTAACAGGACAATTGGTTCCGGATGGTGTTTTCTTCCTCTTCCAGGGCCTCTGCGATCTCTGGGATAGCCTTCCCCCTGGCCAGCTTCTTCCGGATCTGTTCTTTTAGTTTTTTCTCTTCTCCTTTATATTCACCAGCCTTTTCTCCAGCTTCCCAGGCTTCCTCCCGCTCCTGCCGGATATGCTTCTCCTGATCATATTTATAAATAATCCTGTACAGCTTTAATATACTTACCAAGAGTTGCCGGCAAACCATGTCTTTTGATCACATCGGAACAGTGCTTCTTATACATAGATTTTAGCCCTTTACTATAAGAGTTATCATTCCTTTCTGCATAATACACATATGCAGAAAGCAAAACAATATCGAAGGTTATAATATCAACCTCTTCCAAATCTTTCAGTTCACGGGCAACATTATCAACCATAATTTCTTTTGAACAGAAATAGTTCATATTATGGTATGCCGCATAAGCGAGACTGTATACTTCACCACGGTTCTTCGAACGACCACGCACATAGTTCACAAGTTCATGTCCTGCAATATGATTAAATATAGTCGTGTACCTGGGATCTCTGCCATACAAATCCCCTTCGCCAACCACCGTTACATTCTTACCGATATATAAATCCACGAAAGCTTTGGATTTCTCATCCAATTCTTTGTATACTTCTTCATGGATGTAAATATCAGTAAAACTTTCAAATAATGGTGTTATCATAGACGACTACCTCCGCTTTTCATTTATAATCGAAAACAGCTCTTCATCGTCCTCCTCATCTTCACCTTCCTGATCTACATCAAGAAAATCTTCAACAACATTCATATCCAGTCCAAGCAGCGCTGCATCTTCGAGAATGTTTTCTCTTGAGGCATTTCCCGTAGCAAAAGATTTCTCCATGTCCTGATAAATCGAACTGTCGGGAAGAACATAATCATTTTCAGTACTATAGAGTACAGCTACCGACTTTTTGAAAATCTTTATTTCCTTTAAGATCCTTTTAATGAAGTCATAATTCTCTATAAACCGATTGATATCCGTTATATATTGCTCTTCATACAAACGATAAATGACGGCCTTCAATGGCATCTGATATCTGACCGTCAAAAAAATCATCAACGTGGCATAGTCTTCAAAAGTCATTTCCTTTTTACTTTTATTATATATACGACGATAATTCTGTATCTCACGATACAAGGCTTCTTCCGGCAGCAACAACTCTGCCGCGAACCTGCAGGCCTTCTTCTCATTCACATCTTTAAGCAAACTGAAATCACAGATATACGGCATCTCCTTGAACTTCTGATAGTCCATTATATAGTGGTAATATTCATGTGCCGCAGTAAAGATCTGATTGATCAGTGGCTTATTAGAATTCAGGATAATATATGCCCGTTCTTTCCCTGTTGTAGGAATATATAGCATTCCATCTATCTTTTCTGATTCAAAAGCCACTTTCTCAAAACGGATATCTCTGCCTTCCTGAAGGATCCGGCCAAACACACCTGTCCCCAGCGGTGCCAGGTTGTAATCAACCCTCTTTTCCCTGGCCAGTTGTTTGATCTCGGCAATTTCATCCGCAGAAAGTGAAGCCGTATTAAAATCGTATTTATTTTGATAATATTGCTCAAATAATTCTCTTTGATCAATTGATGACATAGCGGTCCCTCTTTGCCAGCAGTTTGTACTTTTCTTTAACACGGATACGTTCAGCCATTTCTTCTACTTTTTTCTTATCCGACTCTTCCAGGCTCCCCATAAGATATACCAACGCATCCGTTGTAGATTCAATGAAATAATCCTCCGTACTCTTCCCTGACAGGCTGCAGAAACGGCTTAAAATCTCTATCGTCGGCATCTGCTTTCCATTTTCCAACAAGGAAAGTGTTGACCTTTTTATATCTAGTTTTCCGGCAAAACTATCCTGTGAATCTTTTCCCCGCAAGGAAACCAAATCTTTACAAAACTTTTCTGCGTTGAACTCCTTCATGACAAACCTCCTAAAATGCATGTTAAATATTTTAACAAATCACTATAGCGATGTCAATATTTCTGTTGATTTATTCAACATTATCATAGCATTATGCAGACCTGTTTGACAATGGTTTTCTGTTTTTTCCTTTCCAAGAAAAAAGCATGTGACTGTTAGCCTTCCATCTCCTCTATCAGCTTCCGGATGGTATCTTCTTCCTCTTCCAACGCCTCTGCGATCTCCGGGATAGCCTTCCCCTTGGCCAGCTTCTTCTGGATCTGTTCTTTTAGTTTTTTCTCTTCTCCTTTA